>MTBK01118575.1_pt1 | contig 147282 bp, 124 predicted proteins | sample 1535981 | NCBI WGS metagenome assembly MTBK01 (sample SAMN06109225, study PRJNA356200) | anaerobic digester metagenome | isolation source: biogas reactors fed with pig manure or primary and secondary sludge | place: Spain | collected 2016-06-30
AGGAAGTCCAATTCGTGATTAACTGGCGGGACGATATAACCACGCGGCATATTGTGCGCTTTCGCGGCGTGGACTATGATATTACACGGGTAGACCCGTTCGAGGGGTACAAGCAAGATTTAACGCTGTATGCGAAGCGGAAACGGTAACGCAATTATTGCAACGACTTACACCATCTATTAAGTATCAAGAATTAGTCACGATATTATAACCTTTTCTTGATTTTTAGCCTGTACTATGCTACTATAACATTGGTTAATTATACCACGGTACAGGAGGTTTAGCGAAGTGGCTATAAGCTATAACAAACTATGGAAATTGTTAATAGATAAAGGCATCAAGAAAACAGAATTAAAAACGCTGGCGGGGGTTAGCACAAATGTAATTGCCAAATTAGGCAAGAATAACCCTGTTTCAATGGAAACACTGGCTAAAATCTGCGCCGCCTTGAATTGTGATATTTCAGATATAGTAGAAATAACAAAAGACACAGAGCAAGGAGGTAATTGATATGGCAGGAAATAGGACACTCAATAAAGCTAAGGCAGCCAAGCAAGATGAGTTTTATACTCAACTTACTGATATTGAAAAGGAAATGCGCCATTATAAAGATTTTTTCAATGGTAAGGTAGTTTTTTGTAATTGTGATGACCCTTTTGAAAGTAATTTTTTCAAATACTTTGCTATCAACTTCAATTCATTAAGCTTGAAAAAGCTGATTGCGACCTGTTACGCAACATCACCGATTGTTTATACCCAGCTAAACTTATTCGGTACTGAAACAGTCGCCAGCACAGAGGAAACCGAAAAGAAACCTTATAAAATCGAAATTAGCGAGATTACAGACGAAAACCAAGACGGGCGCACAGACCTTGCCGATGTGGAATATCTTTTGCGAAACCGAAAAAACGCCCTTACCCTATTAGAGGGTGATGGTGATTTTCGTTCTGATGAATGTATTGAACTCTTAAAACAATCAGATATTGTTGTTACCAATCCACCTTTTTCACTCTTCCGAGAATATGTAGCGCAGTTAATAAATTATGATAAGAAGTTCATCATAATTGGTACGATAAATGCTATACATTACAAGGAAATATTTCCTCTAATTAAGGATAATAAACTATGGATTGGCTATTGTAATGGTGCAAAGACATACGAAGTCGCATCAAATTATAGTGGCAAAATCTCATTCGAAAAGAATGGAACCCGTTATGTAAAAATGGGGAACACCTTTTGGTACACTAATGTAGATATTGAAAAGCGTCACGAAAATTTAGTTTTGTACAAATCATATGAACCTGATGAGTATATAAAATATGATAATTATGATGCAATCCACATTGATAAAATAGCAAGTATACCACATGATTACTATGGCGATATGGGAGTACCTGATGGATTTCTTGAACAGTATAATCCTGAGCAATTCGAAATTATTGGCTTAGGCAATGGAGATTTAGCAAAAGAAATTGGCATAACAAAAAATTATAGAGGCAGAACAGATTTAGCATATACCAAAGATGGTAAGCAAAAATGTCCTTATTCGCGGATAATTGTTCGGAGAAAGGTGGTAGAGAATCATGAAGATTAAGTTACATGAAATCCCTGTCCGCGAAGTCGTAGCGGGTTACATAGACAGCGCTGAAAATGGCGTTACGGGTTATAACGGACGCTTGAATATTCGCCCCGCTTTTCAACGCGAGTTTATTTATAGAGATAAGCAGCGCGACGAGGTAATCCGAACGGTTAGAAAGGATTTTCCGCTCAATGTTATGTATTGGGTGCTTTCTGATGACGGCAATTATGAAGTGCTTGACGGGCAGCAGCGCACAATCAGCATTTGCCAATACATCAACGGAGATTATTCCATAGACCATATGGGCTTTGATAACCTCACAAAGTCGGAGCAAGAGCAGATTTTAGACTATCCCCTTATGATTTATATTTGTGAGGGGACGGACAAGGAGAAATTAGACTGGTTTGAGATTGTCAATATGGTAGGCGAACAGCTATCAGCGCAGGAACGCCGAAACGCCATTTATACGGGCGAATGGCTAACCGAAGCAAAGAAGTATTTCAGTAAAAACGGCTGTCCCGCTTATGCCATAGCAAGCGATTATATGAAAGGCTCACCGATACGGCAGGAATACCTTGAAACCGCCATACGCTGGATTGCAGCGCGTGATGATAAGAAAATTGAAGATTATATGGCGGCACATCAGCATGACACGAACTGTAACGAATTATGGCTATACTTTCAGACCGTCATAAATTGGGTAAAAGCGACGTTCCCAAATTACCGCAAGGAAATGAAAGGGCTTGAATGGGGCGTTTTCTTTAATAAATACGGCACGGGCAAATATGACCCGAAACAGCTTGAAGCGCGTATTGCTGACCTTATGCAAGATGTCGCCCCTGACGGAGATATAACAAAACCAACTGGCATATATGAATATTTGTTATCCGGCGAGGACACGAAGTTTGAGCGCGTTTTAAGCATACGCGCCTTTACCCCGAAAATGGCGCGGGCAGCATACGAGCGGCAAAAAGGTATTTGCCCGAAGTGTAAAAAACACTTTGCTTTAGACGATATGCAAGCAGACCATATAACCCCGTGGAGCAAAGGCGGCAGAACGACTGCCGCAAACTGTCAAATGCTTTGCGCAGATTGTAACAGGCGCAAGAGTGATGTTTAATGCGAGTATCGCGGCTTATCTTTAAGTATCGTTTAGCAGATTTAAGCGACAAACAAGCGACAAAACGGAAGTCAAACACGGCATAAACCCAGTAATATCAAGGGTTTGTGCCGTGTTTTATATAGTCTTTTTCAAAGGACGGTCCGACGGTGACGAACACCATCTTATGGGGGTCGGGTTCCGCCGTGGGACAGGTTTTTGTGGAACCGGGCCGCACACTGAAAATCATCTATTCCATAGTCGATACCGTCATTTTTCCAGGCGAGGGCAACACAGACGCCGATCCCAAGCTCGGCCCGCTGGCGGACAACGGCGGCCCGACACAGACCTGCGCCCTGCTCGAGGGCAGCTCCGCCATAGACAGCGGAACTAATACGGGCGCGCCGTCAACCGACCAGCGCGGCGTCTCCCGTCCGCAGGGGTTAGGATACGACATCGGCGCCTACGAGAAAGAGCAGGCCCCCGTTCCCCCGAAGCCCGGCTCATCGGGCGGTGGCGGCTGCGCGGCGGATCCCTTCTCCCCCTGGGCGCTGGCCCTCTTCGCGCCCCTGGCTCCGCTAGCGTGGAGAAGACGGCCAGGCACAGCACTTTGATGACATCCCGTACGGGTTCCGTCTTCTCGTGGATTGTGGACTGTTGAACCGCACAAGGCACGCGTAAGCGTGATCGTCGTATTTTTGCCTATGTCATAGGGTGCTGATCGGTTCCGTTCTTGTCCAAAGTGGATTTAAGGGGATCCTATTTCCTACCCCCGCTTCCGGTTTTCATGTTATCATACGCATGGAGAGTATGTATGAGGGAGGGAATCTTTCTCTATGGGGAGAGTTACAGCCGTCTGCACAAGCTCCGTTCGTCAGGAGCCGAAGGTGGTGGTGGACTCGATTCGCCTGATCGAGGGCGGAGTCGAGGGTGATTCGCATTTTGGATTGACGGAGAGGGAGGTAAGCCTGCTGCGCGCCGAGGACATACGGGAAGCGGAACTTGAAGCAGGGTTCCCCTTTCCCGCGGGATCGTTGGCAGAAAACCTGATCGTCGAAGGGCTGCCCCCGGACCTGGCTCCGGGCGCCAGGATCGCGCTGGGCGAGTCCGCGGTTCTTGAGGTTGTGGAGAAGGGGAAGAAGCCTGGAGAGCCGCATTCATACGATTACCGTGGGTGGTGTCTTCTGCCGACGGTCGGCTTTTTCCTTCGCGTAATTAAAGAGGGTGGAGTTTCCACCGGAGACGAGGTCGTGCTTCTACGAGGCCGTCATGCCGGTACCGCCGAGAGGCGTCCGACAATATAGAAACCTAGATCAAAAGGAGGATCAACCATGAGAATCGATATCAACAAGACTGGGAACAGCGCCAGGGTCGGCGTCAGCGGCAGCATGTACGTCGAGGATTCGGCGGAGGTAAGAGAGAGGCTGATCGCCCTTCTCGAAGAGGGAGTGTCGAACCTGACTCTCGACCTGCACAACCTCGATTATATCGACAGCTCCGGGCTCGGAGTCCTTATCTCCATCCACAAGAGGTGCCTTCAGAAGGGCGGCAAAATGAGCGTGACGGGCCTTCGCGGGATGGTGGAGGAGCTTTTCAAGCTGACAAGGCTGGACCTGGTTTTCGAGGTTCACTAATCTTATTCTATCTTGAATTCAACTTTCCATGCTGGAGGGGCGGCGCCGGTCATGAGCGCCGTCTTTCACTAATCGCCGGGATCGGAGAAGGAGAACCCTTCGCGCAGCAGGGAGAGACAGATGTCCGTTATCTCCGGGTCGAACAGCTGTCCACGTCCTTCTTCTAACTCCTGCAAGACGCTCTCCCTTGAAAGCGCGGGGCGGTAGGGGCGATGGTTGAGCATGGCCTCGACTGAGTCGGCCAGCCCGATGATCCGCGCAGCGGGGGGTATGCGGTCACCGGCGAGCCCGTCCGGATAGCCGCTGCCGTCCATCCGTTCGTGGTGATGCAGTACCGCCGAGGAGATCACGTCGGGGAACCCCTCCTTGACCAGCAGGTCTCCGCCGATGGTGCAGTGCTCCTGCATGAGCCGCCTGTCGACCGGGCGAAGCGGCCCCGGTATGCTTAAAATCTCCGACGGTATCCCCATCATTCCAACGTCGTGCAACAGCGAAGCCGTGACAAGCTCGTCCACCTTCGATGGGGGCATGCCCAGCCCGGCGCCGATCTCCGCCGCCAGCTTGGCCGTGCCTCGCTGGTTCTTGCCGGTATAGGAGTCCTTCATCTCTACGAGTGCGGTGGTCAGGCTTATCGTCCTGATCCTCTCCGCCTCCATCTCGGTCAGGGAGTGCGCCAACAGCTCTTGTACAGAGATCTGCTCCTCTTGATCCCTCAGGATAAGTATGCCCGACTCGCGGCCGGCGTCGAGGACCACTTGGAAGGACGCCTCGAAGCGGCGCGGACCGTTTGTGGAGTTCAGCGAGAGCACGGCGCGGCTCTCATGGTTTCGGGGCTTGGGGAAGAGCTCCTTGAGCGATACAGGCCTGCCGCCTGCGGTCGCGAGGCAGTCGCTGAGTCTCTCTCCGCCCGGGACGCCGGACTGGGCCATCAGGTTCATCGCCGCCATGTTGCAGAACTCCAGATGCTCCTCCGGCAGGGTCACCAAGATGATGGCGTCCCCCGCATGGTCCAGAAGCGTCCTCATGCGCTCCAGCTCGGAGAGGCGCCTCTTAAGCTCCGGGTAGTGGCTCTTCTTCCCCGACTTTGCACCCAGCCCCATCAGGGCGAGGAGCTGCGCGTCATCCCCCTCAATAGGCATTCCGTAAAAGCGACTCCAGATCGTTCTCTGTCAGCGGAAGTGGGTTGGTGACCATGCACGGATCTTCCGCGGCGGATTTGGCCAGCAGCGGCAGCTGCTCGAGCGACAGCCCGAGCTCGCGCAGCCTGCCCGGTACGCCTGCGTTCGACCTGAGGTCGTCGAGTCGATTCAGCAGCTCGTCAAGGGGGTCGGTAGCCGTCTCTCCCCCTCCCAAGGCTCTCAGGATCTCGACGAAGCGCCCGGGGGCGGCGGTGTAGTTTCTCTCCACCCCGTAGCGGAGCAGGAGGGAATTGCACTCTCCGTGAGGGAGGTCCAGCAGCCCTCCAAGGCTGTGGGAGAGAGCGTGCACCACGCCGAGTCCCGCGTTTGAGAAGGCCAGCCCCGCATGCATGCTGGCCAAGGTCATGCCGGTCCTGCAGGCCATGTCGGACAGATCGTCGAGTACCCTCGGAAGATGCTCGACTACCAGGCGGATAGCGTGCAGCGCGTGCAGGTCGGTCAGATTGGAGGAAGCTCTTGATACGTACGCCTCGACAGCGTGAGTCAGGGCATCCAGCCCCGTGGCGGCCGTAAGACCCCTGTCCATCGTGACCGTGATCCGGGGGTCGGTAAGAGAGAGGTCGGGGACCATCGACTTGCTGATTATCGCGCACTTGACCTTGGTGTCGTCGTCCTTGATGATGGAGAACTGCGAGACATCGGCGGCGCTTCCCGAGGTAGACGGGATGCAGATCACCGGGGGAGAGGGATTGGGAATACGGTCTATCCCGACGAACTCCAGAACGTGGCTGCCGTTTGCGTGCACTGCGGCGATCGCCTTGGCGCAGTCCATCGGGCTGCCGCCGCCGAGCGCCAGGACCAGGTCGCAATCCTCCTCGTCATAGACCTCCGCCCCGCTCATCACCATGGAGACGGTCGGGTTGGGGCGAATGTCGGAGAAGACCACGCAGTCGAGCCTTTCCTGGCGCAGGTTTTCCACAACGCGGTCAAGCCACCCGGCCTCGATTAAACCAGGGTCGGTGGCAATGAAGACTCTAGTTCCTCCCAGATTATGTGCGTACTGCCCCGCATACTCCATGGCACCTTCGCCGAAGAGGATCTCTGGAGCCACGAACTTCCTCAGAGCAAAGCCACCCAACATATCACCCCCCAGAATTGAAAAAAGGTCGGGCGGGGAATCCCCCGCCCTTCAGTCTAGCATAAATGCATCACAATTGGAAAAGTAGAGTAGATGGGTTACCAGCGCAGTATGGTCGTCCCCCAGGAGAAGCCCACTCCGAAGCCGACGACCATGACCCTGTCCCCCGGGCGCAGCCTGCCCTCGTCCGCGGCGTCGCGAAGTGCTATCGGAATGGTGGCGCTCACGGTGTTGCCCTTGTTTTCGATGTTGACGTAGAACTTCTCCTCCGGAATGTCGATCTCCTTTCGCAGGTGCTCGAGTATCATCCTGGTCGCCTGGTGAAACACGAATAGTTCGATGTCCTCCATCCTGAGGGAGTGGATCTCCAGGACCTGCTCCACGGCGGGAGGCACTGTCTCGAGGGTGAACCTCAGGACCTCCGGCCCGTTCATGTACAGGTTCTCCGCGCTTCTGGTGTTCCCCCACCTGTTGGTGCGCTCGACCGCCGTCTCGGGCGATCGGGGAGCTGCCCAGGCACCCGCCGGGATGATGAGCTTGTCCATGCCCGAGCCGTCCGTGCCCAGGACGAACTCCCCTATCCTGGCTGTGTCCGACCCTTCGATGAGAGTGGCGGCGGCCGCGTCGCCGAAGATCGTGCGGGTGCTCTTGTCCATCGGGTGGACTGTTCGGGTCAGAGTGTCCGCCGTGATCAGCATGACCTTCTTGGCGATGCCGGTCCCGATCAGCCCCTTGGCCAGGGCCAGTCCGTAGACGAAGCCCGAGCAGCCGAGGTTGAAGTCGAGCGCACCGGTGGTCTTCTTCAGCCCCAGCCTGTCCTGAACGACGCATGCTGTCGCGGGCAGGTAGTAGTCCGGGCACTCGGTGCACAGCAGCAGGAAGTCGATGTCGTTCCTGTCGATCCCATGCTCCTCGAAGAGCTTTTCGCCCGCCCGGGTCGCAAGATCGGATACCAGCTCTCCGTCGACTACACGTCTCTCTTTTATGCCGGTCTTCTGACTGATCTTGTCCTCGGTCCAGACTCCGAACTCCTCTACGAGCGCCTTGTTGCTCACTACCTTCGGCGGAAGGTAGTACGATATTGCCCTTATTCCGGCTCCAAAACCCTTCATCTCTCAAACGCCTCCATGACTGTATGTACGCCGGGTTCGGCGCTGTGCCATTATCCCATTGTGCCCCGCCGGTGACAAGTCCGCCGGGAAGCTCGGTGGATTGCAATTCCCGGCCATTGTCGCTATTGCAAAGATCATGCGGGTGGAATAAAGTAGATGGCGTCCTGTCGGGAAGGGTTCGGTGCCGATGTCCTTGAATTGTACAGACGAACCCGTCCGATTATCGGGGCGAAAGGAGCAAAAATCCTGTGACAAACAGCAAGTTGAAGTTCATTCACTGCGCCGACCTTCACCTGGACAGCCCCTTCAGCGGGGTGTCGGAGGCCTCCCCCGGACTGGCGCGAGTCCTCAGGGAAGCCGCTTTCAACGCCTTTCGCAACTCGGTGGACCTGGCATTGCAGGTGGGGGCGGACTTCTTTCTCGTGTCCGGAGACGTATATGACAGCGAGGACAGGAGCATAAGGGCGCAGCTGTTCTTCGTCGAGCAGCTTAAGAGGTTGGCCGACGCGGGTATCCCGTCGTTCGTCGTCCACGGAAATCACGACCCTCTCTCCGGCTGGGAGCTCGACCGCGAGTTGCCGCCCCTGATTCACCGGTTTGGACGCGAGGTGGAGTCGGCACCTCTTGTCATCCGGGGAGAGAGGGCCGGCACAGTGCACGGCTGCAGCTTTCCCGTGCGCGACGTGGAAGAAAACCTCGCCTTGCGCTTCCACGGCAGAAGGACGGACGGGGTGAACATCGCGCTTCTTCACTGCAACGTCGGTGGAAGAAAGGGGCACGAAAACTACGCGCCCTGCTCTCTGGACGACCTCAGGGCCTCCGGCATGGACTACTGGGCCCTGGGACATGTGCACGGCGCGGAGGTCCTCTGTCGCTCCCCCCTGATCGTCTATCCGGGCAACATCCAGGGGCGGCATATCGGGGAGACGGGCGAGAAGGGGGTCTTCCTGGCGACCCTGGACTCCGGGGGCTCCGGTCCCGCCTCGGGCGATGTGGAGTTCATACCCTGCGATGCTGTTCGATGGATCAGGGAGTCTCTCTCCATCGAGGGCATGGAGAGGGACGAGGAGCTGCTGACCGCCTTCGAGAACCTCGTGGAGAGGGCGAGGCGAGAGTCGGACGGGCGTCCCGCGATCGTCCGCGCGAGAGTGATCGGGCGTGGAAGGTTGAGCGCCCTGATGCGCCGCCCGGGCTTCCTGTCCGGTCCCGGAGGCCTGGTGGAGACGCTGAACCAAGGCGAGGAGGGGCGGGGTGACTTCGTACACATCGAAGGAGTGACCGACGAGACATCTCCCCCCTTCGACCTCGAGGTTCTCTCGGCGGGAAGCCATTTCGTGGGGGATTTTCTGCAGGAGGCCCGATCCTTTGAAGAGGGGGGCGCTTTGAGGGGAAGACTGATGGACCTTCTCGCAGACCTCGGAGTGAGGGACAAGCTGCACCGAGAGGTCTTCGACCGGGTCGATGGCCTCTCGGACGACGAGATCTCGTCGCTTTTGCGCAGGGGAACCATATTGGCGCTCGAGGGACTGCTCGAGGGGGAGGACGACGAATGAGGATAAGCGAGTTCTTTGTCCGGAATTATGGAATCTTTTCAGGGGCGGGGGCCGGTCTCTCGGAGGGACTGACGGTCTTTCACGGGGACAACGAGAGCGGTAAGACCACTCTGATGAACTTCTTCCGCCGCGTCCTGTTTCCTCGCGAAAGATACGCCCGCAAAAAGGGGAACGTCTACGAGCCGGTCGGCGGCGGACGGCACGCCGGCACAGCCAGGATAGTGATGGAGGACGGCAGGGAGTATGTCCTGACCCTGGACGGAAAAAACAACACCATCTCCCCGGCGGGAGAAGGAGAGGCACTGCCGCTCCCGCCCGATTTTTTCTCCATAAGCAAGGACGTCTACGAGAGCGTGTTCGCGATCGGACTATGGGATATGCAGTCGATGGAGCTGCTGAACAGGTCCGACATAGCGGCCCGGTTCTTCGCTGCCGGCTCGGGACTGGGCTCCGCTTCACTGCCTGGTCTTCTATCGTCGCTGGAGGCCCGCGCCAACGAGCTGTACCGTCCGGGCGCCTCCAGGAGCGCCTCCGCTGTAAACAGGCTGCTGGCCTCCATGAGGGAGACGGACGACCAGGTGAGAGGGCTTCGAGACAGGAGTGGATCGTGGAGGGAGAAGCGCGAGGCGATGGATGAAGCCGAGAGGTCGGCGGCGGCCAGGCGCGAGGAGCTGTCCGGCATGCTGAAGCGTGCTTCGTTTTTAGAGCTGCTGGAGAAGGGGCTCGCCCCCAGGGCGGCCCTTGGGGATATAGAGCGTCGACTGGCCGAGTCGGGAGACCTTCCCCCCTTCCCGGAGGGGGGGCTTGACAGGCTGGAGCGCCTTAAAGACGAAAAGAGACGTCTCGATTCCGCGAAGACGAGGCTCGAGTCGGATATCCGGGCCAAGGAGGAGGAGGCCGGGGAGTTGCTGAGCGACCCGCTCCTTCTGTGCTTTGAAAAAGAGCCGGAGATACGCCTGCTCGAGCAGGAGGTCGAGCGACTCCGGACCGCGCTCGCCCGAAAAAATCGTCTTGAACGCGAACTTCCGCCGTCGCGCGACAACTTCCTCCGAAACATAGCCGACCTCTGCCCCTGGTGGAACGAGGAGCACCTGAACAGCTCCGACGTGTCGGCGGATGCGGTGGCCTTCGCCAGGCGAACAGCCGACAGGAAGGAGACCCTGGAGCGCAAGAAGGGGGAGGGGGAGAAGTCCCTCGGCCAGTGGAACCGCCTCCGGGAGGACCGTCGCGCCGAGGCCGCCTCCCTGGAGAGGGAGATGGGAGTGGTCGAGAAGAGGGCGAAGAGGGCCGCGGAGAGGTGGGATCTGATAACTCGCCTCAGGAGCGCCTTCAACGAGCTTCGTGCCCAGGAGGACGAGCTCGGATCGATGGAGGAGGTCCGATCGGCCCTTCAGGCCGAGAAGGACCGGGCCCTGGAGCAGAAACCGCTGAGGCCGGGGCTGCTTGTCGGCATGATCTCCGGATTCCTTCTCCTGGTGGGTATAGGCGCGGCCCTCCAGGCTTTCCTTACCGCCGAATACCTGTGGGCCTTCGGCTCGGCGGCGCTATTCACCGCGTCCCTGCTGGCCCTGCTCGCCCACAGGGACCTCTCGAAGAAGTACTCCGCAGGCCTGAAGCAGTGGGAGAGACGCCTCGAGGACCTCGGCTCCAGGCTGGAGGAGAATGAACTAATGATCGAGAGCAGGATGGAGGGCCTAGAGAGGCTGAAGACCCGGAGGGACGAGCTCTGCCTGGATCTCGGAATAGAGGCCCCTCGCTCGGAGAGCGCGATGGGGCGCATCGTCGAGGAGGGTGAGGAGGACAGGGGCTCGCAGGAGCGATTCACCCTCCTGGGGGAGAGAAACCGCCAGATGACCGCGGTGCTCGCCAGGATGGACGCCGATGGCGTTGCCATGGAAGAGGAGCTTTCTAAGACCGAGAGAGAGCTCGATGAGCTGAACGAGGAGTGGCGCAAGTGGCTTGAGGAGCGCAAGTTCGACGAAAAACTGGGCCCCAGGGATCTCGAGGGGATAGTGCCCCGCATTCTGCAGCTGCGCTCCGAGGGGGCCATGCTCTCCTCCCGGGAGGCGGAGGCCGGGGAGCTGAACGAATACGTATCCGAGGTCGCGGACAAGATACGCACACTCTCGGAGCAGCTTGCGGGCTCATTCGACTCCATCGGCGAGCCCGCCCCGTCGGCGGCCTCTCCTGAGGCGATACGCGCCTTCTCCTCCCTGCTGAGGCGCGCATCCGAGACGCGAAGCGCAGCCGAGTCCCTCGGCAGGGAGGCGGAAAACCTGAGGCGTTCGCTCGATGAGATCAAGGAGGAGTTCGACGGCGCGGCCAGGAAGTTAGGCGAGCTCTTCGCCGCCGCCAGTACGCCGGACGAGGAGGCCTTCGTCGCATTGGCGGAGGAATGGCGCAAGAGGGAGGCGCTTCTTGCGGGCAGGACGCAGGAGAGGAAGGTGCTCCTCGGCCTGTTCGGCTCCGAGGAGGCGCTTGGATCGGCGGAGGAGGAGTACCTGTTTCGCAGGCCGGAGGAGATCCGGTCACAGGCGGAGGAGATACGCGAGCGGATTAACAGGCTGCGATCCGAAGTCGACGAGCTAGTGGACTCGCGAGGACGCCTCGCGTCGGAGCTTGAGCGCATGGGTACCGACGAGCGCCAGAGCGAGCTCCTGTTCGCCAGGAAGGGAATGGAGAGAAAGATCGAGGCTCACCTGGAGGAGTGGCTCTCCTGTGTTTTGGCCCGTCACTTCCTGGAGGTATCGAAGGCCAGGCACGAGAGGGAGCGCCAGCCGGAGGTGATCAGGGCCGCGGGAGAGTACCTGTCACTGATGACCGACGACAGATATCTCCTCCTGTCCGAGGGAAGCGAGAAGGGACTTTCAGTCGTGCTGGAGGAGAAGGACCAGGCGCGCGGAAGGAAGGACGAGATGATGTGGAGCTCCGGACTTGCCGACCAGGTATACCTGTCGATGCGCCTCGCCCTGGCCTCTCTCTGGGGGAGAAACTCCGAGCCGTTGCCCCTGATACTCGACGATCTTATGGTCCGCTTCGACGAGGGAAGGCAGAGGGGCGCAGCAAGGGCGATCTGCAAGGCGGCGAAGGACAACCAGGTGCTGCTCTTCACGTGCCATAAGGGTACTCTCGACATCCTGGCCGATGCTGCGGCCGACGACGACGCCCCTTCGTTCATCAGGGTGGAGGAGGCCGACTTCGTCCCGGTAAGACGAGAGGGAGATTCGTCCGGTGCATAGATTGGCCGTCCGTCTTCGCTCACTGGACGCTGGGTCCATAACATGCGACGAGTCGTTGAGCGCCCACGGCTCTTGGAGGATCGGCGGCCCGGCGGATATCTTCGTGCAGCCCTCGGACTGCGACCAAGTGGTTCGGCTGGTTCAATTCACCCGCGAGGAGAATCTTCCCTTAGTCGTCATAGGCAAGGGGACGAACCTGCTCTTTTCCGACGAGGGCTTCAGGGGCGTGGTAATGAAGCTCGGCAGTCCCTTCTCGGGCCTTTGGATCGAAGGCGAGAGCGTCAGGATCCAGGCCGGCTTGTGGGTGCCTCGACTGGTGAGAAACCTCGCGGCAGCAGGTCTTTCCGGCCTTGAGCATGCTGCGGGCATACCAGGCTCGGTTGGCGGGCTCGTCACGATGAACGGAGGAAGCCTGAGGCGCAGCGTGGGGGAGATCATCATCACGGTCAAGGCGGTCAACCGCGAGGGACGACTGCGCGTCTTCTCGGCGGAGGAGTGCGGTTTCTCGTACAGGCGCTCTATCTTTCAGGACGAACACGAAGGCGAACGGTGGATTGTCCTGGAGGCGATCCTGAGCCTGGAACGAGCGGAGCGCAGAGATGTCAGGGCGGAGGCTCTGAGGATAATGGAGGAGAGAAGGCGGAAGTTCCCTCTCAGGCTTCCCAACTGCGGCTCCGTCTTCACCAACTCACCGGAGGTCTACGAGATCGCCGGCCCTCCAGGCAAGGTCGTGGAGGACACGGGGCTTAAGGGGCTGACCGTCGGCGGGGCCCAGGTGTCGCATCACCACGCGAACTTCATAGTCAACACGGGTGGCGCGACATCCCGCGATGTCCTTGCCCTGATAGGGGAGGTGCGCAGGCGGGTCCACGATAGGATCGGGGCCTGGCTGGCATGCGAGGTGCGCTACGTGGACCCGGACGGCAAGGTGGTCCCGGCGTCCGAGGCCTGCGAATAGCACAAGCAACGACAATTATCATCCCGAACAGCCCTCTCGTCATCCCGAACAGCTCTCTCGTCATCCCGAACAGCTCTCTCGTCATCCCGAACGAATGTGAGGGATCTGCCTTCAGGACGGCATCGGATGCTCCGCCGAACGGGTGCTTGGCCGTACCCCTATGCGCGGAGCCGGGTCAGGCCGGTGCCGCCTCCACCATCAGGCTGGTCCGCATCTCCCTCCGGAAGAAGAATAGAGTCACGAGGAAGGATAGAGAGTCGGCCAGAGGGAAGGCCAGCCACACCCCGTCGGTTGACCTTAAAAGCGCGGGCAGGATCAGGACAAAGGGGATCAGCAGCAGCACCTGGCGCGACAGCGACAGTATGAAGGCCGGGCGTGCCTTGCCCAGCGCCTGGAACATCGCCGATCCGACCATCTGGAAGCCTATCAGGAAGAGCGCGCCGGTGATTATCCTCATGGCCCGCGTCCCCTCCGCGATGAGCGTCTTGTCGGTCGTGAATATGGCGAATATCTTCGCGGGAAATGTCTGAGTGGTTAAAAAGGCACAGAACGCGAGAATGGTCGCGCTTACCAGGGCCAGCCTGACGGCGGTTCGCGCCTGCCTGATCCTGCCCGCACCGTAGTTGTACCCCAGTATAGGCTGGAAGCCCTGCGCGATCCCCATCATCGGCATGAAGAAGAAGGACAGTCCCCTGTGGATCACTCCGTACACCGCGACGTGCAGATCTCCGCCCCAGCGGATCAGGGCGGCGTTTATCAGGATCATGGACATGCTTCCCGCCGCCATGCGTGTGAACTCGGACATGCCGATCGCCGTGATCTCCCGCAGAAGCGAAAGGCTTGGCAGAAGGTTGCGGAGCCTGATCCTCAGGCTGCCCCGTCCGCTGATGAAGTAGCCGAAGATCCAGACGAACATCGTGAACTGGGAGATGACCGTCGCGGCCGCCGCGCCCCACACGCCCAGCCCCAGTACGAAGATGAATATGGGGTCGAGGATGATGTTCAAAATCGCCGAGATCATAAGGGAGGCCATGGCTATCCTGGCCCGCCCCTCCGCTCGCGCCATGTGGTTGCCCGCCATGCCGAACATCTGGAAGGGCATGCCGAATAGGATCACCGACAGGTAGTCCCTCGCGTGGGGCAGGATGTCCGGGCCTGCGCCGAACAGAGAGAGTATCTCGTCGATGAAGAGCATCGGGAGGACGAGCACGAACACGCCTACGGTCAGCGAGAAGGCCGTGGTCGCCCCCAGGGCCCGCTCCGCCCTGTCCACGTCCCCCGCCCCGAGGCTTCTGGAGATAATGGACGAACCCCCTATCCCCGCCATTATGGACATCGCCCCTCCTAGGAACTGGATGGGGAAGCAGATCATCACGGCGGCGAGTCCCATCGGACCCACGCCGTGCCCAATGAAGATCGAGTCGGCGATGTTGTACGACGCCATCACGACCATGCCTATTATCGACGGCAGAGAGAGCCTCAACAACAGCCCGCCGACCCTCTCCGTGTCGAGTACGTGTCTGTCGGTGTTCACAGAATACCTCCGGTTTGATTTTTATGTCAGATTTGGGTTTTTGTCCTTCCGATCGTGCGGACTTCGAGGATGCCTGTATCGGCGAAGAGCACAATCGTGCGCCCCCACGAGCCTCCCGTGTCCTCCGAAATGATCGGGATGCCGAGGCTCGCCAGCGCTCTCTTGCACGCCTCGGTGTTGCGCGCGCCGATCTTCAGGATGGAGTCGCCCGAGCCGCCGATGTTGAACATCTGCGCCCCTCCCGCCAGCTTGGCCACCAGCCTCCTCCTGTCGGCGCCGAAGCGGACCATCCGGTCCACGAGGTCCGGGACTCCCGAGTCGGCGAACTTGGACTTGTTGAAGTTGTCTCCCTTGGCAAGCTCGGTCGACGGAAGCATCACGTGCACCATGCCTCCGATTTTTCTTCTCTCGTCGTACATGGTGACCCCCACGCAGGAGCCCAGCCCCAGCGTCGTGATGCTGTCCGGGTTCACGACCACCCCGGCCTCGGCGATCCCCACTCTAACCGTTCGCATCTGAAGGAACTCCGAGCGCGGTGAACATCTTGTTGTAGGAATCGGGGTCTGGGAGCAGGAATATCCTGCTCGCTCCTTCCTCCGACACCGGCCCTCCATCGATCGAGAGGGCGCCTTCGATCAATAGAGCCGTGTCGCCGCTTCGCCCTGTCTCGGTGAGGCAGAAGGCCAGGATCGCCCCCGCCATGTCCATCGCGAGCGAGGGGACCGAAGGGTTGAGCTCGAATCCGAGGAAATCGGACAGGGCCGTGATGTAGGAGCCTATCATGATGTTGCCCACCTCGTTCAGGACCGACAGCCCCATCTCGGAGAAACCGTCCTCCTCGGACGCCCCGGTCATGTGCCTGACGAGCGACTGCGCGTCCGAGATGTCCATGGTGAACAGCATGTTGCCGGAGACCCCTCCTTCGATTCGAACGAAGACTGTCAGGATCATCCTCTCCGCCCCGCCGGCGTACTCGATTATCTCGTTGAAGCGCATCGGGAGAACCCTGGAGACGCTCATGCCCACCGCCCTGCCCAGCATTGCGGAGAGAGAGGTGGCTGCGTTGCCCGCCCCTATGTTGCCGATCTCCCTGAGCACGTCGAGCCGCATCTCGTCCATCTTGCCGATAGGGTCGCTCATGAGCCTGTGTCCTCCTCTCCCGTGCATCCGGCACCGTCGAGGGCGATCGCGATCCTCTTGTCCTTGACCATGATATGATCCAGTATCCACTCGAGGAGCATATCCCTGAGCTGCTCGGCCTGCTCCGAAGTGAAGGACTTGTTCCCGGCCAGGTCAACATAGGCGTCGTACACCCGCTTGATGAACCAGCTGTGTTCGTCCCGGTGCTCCTTGAACTGGTCGTAGCAGTTGCGGATCATTATCAGCTCCTCGGCGCCGAAGTGCTGTATGGCGTATCCGACCAGGTAGTTCACTGTCTCCTCCACCTTGCGCATGTCGCCCTCGTCCACCGCCTTTGAAAAACTGGCGAAGCGCTCGATCAGCTTCCTGTGCTGGTCGTCTATTATGCCTATGCCGATTGCAAGCTCGTCGCTCCACTGTACGGCCATGAGCGGATCCTCCCTTCGCGCTGCAGAGTGTGCCTGTAATTTTTCTTCACTGTTATTGTAACAGAAAACGAGGCGGCAAATGCAGGTAGCGTGTATAATAATTGATCATCTTTCAAAGGGACAGGGAAGGATTTGATAAACCGTGAAAATAACAGTGCTTTACGGAGGCGAAGGCCCCGAGAGAGAGGTGTCGCTTAAAAGCGGGGCTGCGGTGACCGCGGCGTTTGCGGAGCGCGGCCTCGAAGTGACGTCCGTCGATCTCATCCGCAAGGAGGATCTTCCCGCAATAATAAAGCAGGAGTCAATAGAGTTCGCCTTCATCACCCTACATGGCGGCTGGGGCGAGGACGGTACCCTGCAGGCGGCCCTCGGGATGAGCCGCACCCCCTTCTCCGGGTCGGGGCACTCGGCCTGCGCCCTCGCAATGGACAAGACCGCCAGCAAGGCGCTTTTCGGCATGAAGGGCATCCCCACGCCCGAAGGGATCGAGGTGGTGCGAGGTACCGGAGTGCGCGAGGTGATGGGCGATCCGCGCTTTTCTTTACTTCTGGAGCGGAGCGGCAAACTGGTGGTCAAGCCCTGCTGCTCCGGAAGCACAGTGGGGGTCTCGATACTGGACGGCGCCGATCAGCTTTCGGAGGCCCTCGAGGACGCCTTCGCCATCAACTCGAGGGCGCTGGTGGAGGAGTACATCCCCGGCCGGGAGCTGACGGTGACCATATCCGAGAGGGACGGCGTCCCCCGCTGCCTGCCGGTCATAGAGATCCAGCCCGTCGCTGGTTTCTACGACTACAGCTCCAAGTACACCCCCGGAATGTCGGAATTACTGATCCCCGCGCCTCTCTCGAACGATATCGCAGGGGCCGTGGAGCGGGCCTCGATCAACGCCTACACTGCCCTGGGCTGCTCCTCCTTCGGCAGAGTCGACCTCAGGCTGGACGAGGAAGGGCGTCCTTATGTGCTGGAGGTCAACACAGTCCCCGGCATGACGGCCAACAGCCTTGTTCCGAAGGCCGCCGTCGCGGCCGGCATGTCGTTCGGCGAGCTGCTCGAGGAGATAGTTCGCTCCTCCCTCGCGATAAACCGCGGCGATCAGTAGTCGACCACGTGCTGGAACCTCTCCCGGAAGGCCGCGGGAGGCATGTTCACCACGGCGGCGAGGTTTTCCAGCTCTCCGCCCGGGGTCAAGTCTCCCTTTTCCAGCCTGATCATGTACTCGCGCGCGATCCTGTACTGAATCGAACCGGTATTGACCCGTCTCACTCGAGTCTTCCCCGTTGCCGGGTCGATGAGCCTGTCGAAGGGTATGGGGACGATCTGGTTGTCCTGGATGGAGATCAGGGCGTTGGTCCCGCCGCTCTGAAGGAACTCGAAGGCGCCGAACCCCAGGTCCCTGGTGTACTCTATGTCGAAGGCGTTGGGGGGAGCGCAGCGGACCTCGTAGCCCACCTCCTTGTTGTTGATGGTCATCCTCAGGCCGAGCGCGCGCATAGTGGCCAGCAGCTCCTTTTTCAGCACGTCGGAGAAATTGATCTCTGCGTAGCGAATGTGCCCGTGATCGTCCCGCTCGATGCAGTCGGCCGCCTCGAGGTCCTCGAGGCTTATCCTCTCGATCAGCCCCTCGGCCGCCACGGCCACCCCGTAATCCCTGCCCGAGGCCAAGCGCTTGATTATCGCCCCGGCGATAATGTCCACCACCAGCGACAGGGGTATCTTCTCCTTGCCCGGGAACTCCTCCGGAATGACTGTGAGAGTTGCCCCGGCGCTCTTGCCTATGCCGAGGGCCAGGTGACCCGCGACCCGCCCCATGGCCACCGCCAGGTACCACCGGCCGGTCGTCTTCGCGTCCTCCATCAGGTTGGTGACGATCTGCGTGCCGAGGGAGCGAGCGGTTTCGAATCCGAAGGTCGGGATCCCCTCCGGCAGCGGCAGGTCGTTGTCGATCGTCTTCGGCACGTGAGCGAACTTGATGGACAGGCCCAGGCTGTTCTTGGCGTAGTCCGAGATGCACGACGCGGCGTAGGCAGTATCGTCGCCGCCGATGGTGACAAGATGAGTGACCCCCATGCCTGCGAGCGTCTCCACCACGTTTTTCAGGGTCTCATCGCTCTTGGTCGGGTTTGAGCGGGACACCCTCAGTATGCTCCCTCCGTCGGAGTGTATCCTGCTAACCGTGTCTATGGTGAGAGGGACGACCTTGCTTTTCCCCTTTCCAAGGTGCTCGAATCCGTCGTAGACGCCGTAAACCTCCCACCCGCATTTCCTGGCCTCTATGGTTACGGAGCTGATGACGCTGTTGATGCCCGGCGCCGGACCTCCCCCGCATACTATGGCAAGCGTGTTTTTCCCGGAAACAGTCATATCGGGCCTCCTTTTCAGATCTTCGTGCTTAAAGGGATTTTAGCACATGGCTGAAAAACCGTTGCCGAGGGGCCTGGGAAGCATTCGACAAAAAGCAGGTCGGAGTATATGAATGCCGTCGAAATCCATGATAGAATCTATCCAATTGGAATTCTTCAAGTGATATTGGCCTTTACTGTACCGCTTCTCCACTGACATGGCTCAATGGCGCCGAGAGAGGGATTGCAAGATGAAGAGGATCACCCGCGCTAGTCTGTTTTTCACCAAGGGAACGAACTTGCTGTGCGTACTGCTGGCGATCGTTGGTTGCTTGCTCGGCCTGGTGGAGGCCAGGCGTGCTCTGGACTTCAAGCGAACCGAGCTGTTGACTGCGGCCAGGACGCTTGGCGAGACGATCAATCCATGGCGCGTGAGGGAGCTGCAGGCAACGCCATCCGACGTGGAGGACCCCGCATACACGAGGCTATCCGAGCAGTTTATCTCTATCCTGCCCGTGCTTGCGCCCGTCCTGTCGGTCTCCCTTATCGCAGAGTCGCAAGACGGAGGAGCGGTCTACCTGGTCGACGCTCGCTCGACAGGGGGGGCGGGGCCCGGCGAACGCTTCCATCCGCCCTTTGACGAGTTCGTCACAGCGTTTCGCTCCGGCCAGCCGATAGTGAGCTCTCCCTACAGGGCGGGCGACTCGAATCTTTGGGCCGCTGTCGTGCCCTTGGCGTCAGCGGGGAAGGGCGAGCCCGGGGTCGCCGTCATGCTTCAAGCGGAATACCCGGACTACCGCAGGCTCCTGGGGGAACGGGCGCTGGTGCCGTTGTGCGGTGGCGTCCTGCTCATTCTCGTCATCCAGGCGGGACGCCGGGCCGTCGCCCGACCGCGAAAGCCCGGCCTCCTGCTCGCGGAGTCGCTGTGGGCTCTGTCAATCGGACTGGTCCTGACCGGCCTGTTTTCGCGAGGGGCCGACTGGTACGAGTTTCGCACTCAAAGGAGTGCCTATTTTACCCTGTCCTACCTCGAGTCCGGCTTTTTCCTCCGGGAGCTCAAAGAACTGAGGGACGGGTACCTCGAGGCGCTCGGGCGTTTCTTCGAGAGCAGCGACTATGTCGATCGCGACGAGTTCGGCAGGTACGCCGAGTACCTGGCCCGCGTGCCATACATCGACGCCGTAGCCTGGGCCCCGGCTTCGTACGTCCATGGCGACGATCGACCCTCCTTCGTCGTTGTCTACTCAACGCCGGAGGACCGACCATTCTTGCCCGAGGGAAAGGATCTCTCCTTCGCGCAGCCCATGGAGGAGGCCGTAAGAGTCCTGTTGGCCGAGCGGCTTTCCACCCTCTCCGGGGTCCTGCCCGACGGTGACGGCGCGTGCAGGAAGGCGGCGCTCAGAATGGTCGTGGACCCCTCGGGCTCGACTGTGGGCATCGTAGCGATAGTGGTGAACCTGGAGGCAATGCTCGGCGGCTCCATGTCCGGCAGCGACGAAGTAGGAGAGGGCGTGATGGATGTGCGGCTCGCCCGCGTCCTGCCCGACGGGAGCTCTCAGAGCCTGTTCGCCCTGCCCCGCGAGGTCGCCTCGGAAATGGATGGAGAGGCGCTCTTCCGTTCCGTGCGCCCGCTGTTCATGATGGGGCAGGTCCTCGAGCTGGAGACTCGGCCGGGATCCTTGTTCCACGCCATGCATCCGAGGGTTGCGGGCAGGGTCGCTATCTACTCGGGGGTTCTTGTGTCATCGCTGGTCGCGCTGCTAACGGGGCTCTTTTTCAACTGGCGCGGTGCTACGCTGCGCTTCGTGGAGATCAAGACCGCCTCCCTGGCAGAGAGCGAAATGCAATCGAAAAAACTGGCACATCTCTACCGCTCCATATCCGAGGGGGTGGTGATAGTGGATTCCAAGGGCTTCATACAGGACTGCAACCCGGCCCTCGAGGAGCTGACAGGCTTTACCCTCGCCGAGATGCGCGGCCATAAACCGTCGCTCTTCGCTGCGAGGGAGGGGCAGTTCGGCCGGGCCTTCATCGAAGAGCTGAAATGTACCGGCAGTTGGAGCGGCGAGGTGCTGCACAGAAAGAGGGACGGCGAGACGTACCCGGTCTGGCTCTCCATCTCCGCTGTTTCGGACGGGGACGGCGACCCGGAGCACTATTCCGGGGTCTATCGGCACATAGGAGGTTTAAAAAGGGAGCAGGAGAGGCTGACCCGGATGGCCTACCACGACTTTCTAACCGGCCTGCCCAACCGGGCGCTGCTTATGGACCGCATCGAGATCGCACTGGCCAGGGCCAGGCGCGAGCGCACCATGGCGGTTTTACTCTTTGTGGACCTGGATTTTTTCAAGAGGGTAAACGACACCTTTGGACACGAGACAGGGGATGCCCTGCTTATAGAGGTAGCGAGGAGAATGAGGGAGACACACCGGGAGCAGGACACGGTCGCTAGGCTGGCGGGAGACGAGTTCGTCATCCTGTTCGAGGCCTTCAGCCAGGAAAAGGGATTTGAGAGCATCCTGTCGAACATGAGAGGGCTGTTCTCGCAGCCCTTTCGCGTAATGGGTCATGAGATCCGCATAGACGCCAGCATAGGCGTCTCTCTCTACCCGAGGGACGGTATCGACGCAAAATCTCTGCTTGCCGCCGCCGATAGGGCAATGTACGCCGAGAAGAGAGAGAAAAAGGCGCGGGAGGAGACGTGACCGAGCCCGCACGGCAATGTATAATAGCGAGACGAACGAATCCGGCCCCATAGTCGGAGTATATGGACAAACAGTGTTCAAGGCGCTGGCGGAGGTGAAGTGATGAGATCAGGAGAGGTGCGTTCGAGCGAGTTTGAGGCGGCGTTGATAGCTCTGAACCGTCTCGAGGTATCGCGGCTTCTCACCGACGAGAGGGACGAGCGTCCGGTCGCGGTCCGTGTCGAGCAGGACGTGGTGCCGGCGATGGAGAGGCTGGGCAGGCTGTGGGAGGACGGGAAGGTCTCCCTCTCGCAGGTCTACATGAGCGGAAGGATATGCGAGGAGCTGGTAGGCAGGCTCCTGCCGCAGTGCGCCGAGCCATCGGACGGCGAGGCCAGGATAGGCTTGGCGGTGCTGGAGGACAGGCACATGCTCGGCAAGAGAATGGTTGCGGCCACCCTCACAGCGGCGGGGCATACCTTCTTCGACTACGGAAGCACGAATGCGGACACTCTGGTCGAGCGCGCCGGGGCCGACGGCGTGGATCTGCTGCTGGTGTCCACCCTGATGCTCAACTCCGCTCTCAGTGTGAGGAGGGTGCGCGACGGGCTGAACCGCCTGGGGCGTCCGGTAAAGATCGTGGTCGGAGGCGCGCCCTTCCGCCTGGAGCCGGAGCTGTGGCGCGAGACAGGTGCGGACGCGATGTGCAGGAACGCCAGTGAGGTCGTGTCGATGATTGCTCGGTTTTCCGGGGGTGATCTGCTATGAAGCGCGAATCAATATCCTCGATGGACAGGGTGCTGACGGCCCTCTCGCTGAAGGAACCGGACAGGGTACCGTGGTTCCCCCTGCTGACCATGATCGGTGCAAGGGAGCTTGGGCTCTCGATAAAAGAGTATTTCTCCAAGGGATCCAACGTGGCCGAGGCCCAGCTCCGGATGAGGGAGAAGTTCGGGCACGACTGCCTCTACTCTTTTCTCCATGCGTCCGCCGAGGTGGAGGCGTGGGGCGGCGAGACCATCTACTACGACGAAGGGCCGCCGAACTGTGGGATGCCGCCTCTGACGGACCAGGAGCTGATAATGTCCCTTCGGCCTCCGAGGGTGAAGGACTCCCCGTCCCTGCTGAAGACCCTCGATGCCATAAGGCTCATGAAGGAGAAGGTCGGAGACGAGGTGCCGATCCTCAGCGTGGTCATATCCCCCTTCTCGCTCCCTGCGATGCAGATGGGGCTTGAGAACTACTTGATACTGCTCCACGAGAGGCCGGATCTCTTCGCGCGGTTGATGGAGCTCAACGAGGAGTTCACCGTCGAGTGGGGCAGGGCGCAGGTCGAGGCGGGCTCGACCGCTGTCGTCTATTTCGACCCGATATCGTCGCCCACAATACTGCCGAGCGAGCGGTATCGCGAGACCGGTTTCCACATCGCCAAGCGCACGATCTCCCGCATCGGAGGTCCTGTGGCCATGCACTTCGCCTCCGGAAGGAGCATCCCCATCCTGGACTACGTGCTGCAGACGGGTGTCGGAGTGCTCTCCGCCGGCTGCGAGGAGGACCTGGGCGAGCTGAAGCGGCTCACCGAGGGCAGGATCGCCCTGGTTGGAAACCTCAACGGGCTCGAGATGAGGAGGTGGTCCCCCGCCAAGGCCGAGGAGGAGGTCAAGAGTGCGATAGCCGCCGCCGGTCGGGGAGGGGGCTTCATCCTCTCCGACAGTCACGGCGAGATACCCTGGCAGGTCTCCGACGATGTGATCCTAGCCATGGGAGAGGCGGTGCGCAGATGGGGAGTGTATCCGCTCGACTGGCTGGACTAGATGGCTAAGACGACTCTTATCCTTTCTTGCAGGGCCCTTCGCAGGGAGATGGAGGCGATCGTCGCACGGATGGACTTGGCCTCCTGCGATGTAGCCTCCTTTCCCTGTGACTGCTCTTATAAGTCGCCCTCCGCTTTGCCTCTCGACGACGTGATAAGGGACGAGGCGAGTCGCTACGACCGTATTCTCGTCGTCGGCAGCCCCTGCTTGGTGGAGAGGAGTTCGGGTGCTGAATCCCCCCGCAGTGTCTCGGTCATCGGGCGAAGTTTTGATCTCTTTATGCCCGCGCCGCTCGTCGGGCATCTTCAGGCCGACGGCGCCTACCTGATCACCCCCGGGTGGCTGGAGCGCTGGAGGGAGAGGATCGGTGAGGGTTGGGGGTTCGACGACGACGGAGCAAGGAGCTTTTTCGCGGAGTCGTGCGATCGCTTGATCCTGCTCGACACGGAGGTGTACCCCGACTGCGGCCCGAGCATGGCCGAGTTGGCCGCCTACGTGGACCGGCCATTCCAGATAATACCGGTCGGACTGGAGATGGCCGAGCTCCTCCTGGGCGATGCCCTCCGAAGGTTCGAGCCGCGCGGAGGAGAAGCGCCCGCGGCCTCGGAACCGGTCGGCCTCGCCGCCGACTACGCCATGCTGCTGGACATGATGAGCCGGCTGGTGCAGCACACCGCCGAGGAGGAGATGTTGACCGCCCTGTTCGAGGTGATCGACATCCTCTGCGCCCCGTCCTTCCAGGCCTATGTCCCGGTCCTCGACGGAGAGCCGGGGGAGCCGGTCCCCTTCCCCGCATACCGCGAACTGCCCGAGGGGGCGGTCGAAAGGATGCTGTCCACGGAGGAGTCCTGTTCCTGGTGGGGGGACGATGGGGGCTTCCTGCTTCGCATGCACCGCGAGAGGGAGACCATGGGTTATCTCCTGGTCGACGAGCTGGCCGTACCGAAGTACAGGGAGCGCTACTTCAACAGCGCGGCCGCGGTGCAGCCGATACTCTCCCTCGCCGTTGCGAACGTCCGCAGCTACCGCAAGCTTGAGCGCACCAACAAATCCCTCGTGGAGACCATGAGACAGGTGAACGAGATGGCATGCCGCGCGGAGGCCGCAAACGTAGCCAAGAGCGCCTTTCTCGCCAATATGAGCCACGAGATTCGCACCCCCATGAACGGCATAATAGGCATGATAGAGCTGCTGCTCTCCACCGACTTGGACGACGAGCAGATCGAGTACGCCGAGACGGTCAGGAACTGCGGCGACTCCCTGCTAACCCTCATCGACGACATCCTCGACCTCTCCAGGATAGAGGCGGGCAAGCTGAAGCTCGTGACAGAGGAGCTCGACCTTCGCACGCTGGCCGACGACATTAACGCTCTCTTCTCGGTGCGCGCCAGTGAGAAGGGGCTGGGGTTCCGAGTCGAGGTCGATCCATGCGTCCCGTCTCCCCTGATGGGGGATCTCGACCGACTTCGCCAGATCTTGGCGAACTTCATAGCCAACGCGGTCAAGTTCACGAGCGAGGGAGGGATCTCCCTGCACGTAAAGACAATCGAGGAGACGGACAGCGATGTCCTCGTCCGCTTCTCAGTGAAGGACTCGGGCATAGGGGTGGCCGAGGACTTGAAGGAACAGTTGTTCGAAAAGTTCACCCAAGTCGACCCCTCCAGCACCAGGAAGTTCGGCGGGGTCGGGTTGGGCCTTGCCATCTCCAGAGAGCTTGCGAGCATGATGGGCGGAAAAGTGGGCGTCGAAAGCCCCGTGCCGGGATCCCATTCCGGCGGCGGGCCGGGATCCGAGTTCTGGTTGGAGGTGCGCCTTGAAAAGGGCACCGGGGCCAGGGCGGCAAGCCGTTCCCCGGCGATCGTCGAGCCGGTGGATGTCGACTCGGCCGGTGCCAGGGCGCGGGTGCTGGTGGTCGACGACTGTCGCGTGAACACCAAGGTCGCCCTGGTCATGCTGAAAAAACTCGGCCTGGAGGCGGACTCCGCGTCCAACGGAGCGGAGGCGCTTGAGGCCCTGGGGAGGGCCGATTACGACCTGGTGTTGATGGACGTGCAGATGCCGGTCATGGATGGGGCGGAGGCTGTGAGCAGGATCAAAAGCGACCCCGAGTACTCGGCATACCGACGCATACCGATAATAGCCCTGACCGCCCACGCCATGGAGGGCGACCGGGAGAGGTACATCGGGCTGGGGATGGACGACTACCTGGCAAAGCCGGCCACGCTGGACGCCCTCCGCTCAATGCTGCAAAAATGGCTTCCCGAGGACCGGGAGAAGGATTAAAACGGCGGATGCCGATGGTTCATGCCAGGTGCAGGACTCTCAGCCCAACCTGTCCATCAGCCTTTTTTGCTCTCCCAGGAAGTGACGCCTCAGTACGCTCCAGTCGGTCTTCCTCGTCATGACCGGCCAAGGATCTCTCTCCGCGTCGTCGAAGAAGGCAAGGCTCTTCACCATATGATACAGGTTCGGCCTGGCACCGGGGTACTTGCGCGGCAGGAGCGGGAACAGGCTCTCCAGCGATATTCCCTTCAGGGAGAGCTCGTATAGATCCAGAAAGTCCTTTCGCGCGCCCCTGTCGGCCAGGGCGGCCCACTTCATCAGGCCGATGTCCAGAGGCGAGGCCATCGAAAGCCCGGGCAGTTCGTCCGGGACGACCAGCGGCTCAAGCAGGGGATTGGGGTAGTGGAGCCAGGTGACCCGGACCTCGCCTATCCAGCCGTGGAAGGTGCCGGAATGAGTCTCGGCTATCTTTACGGGGCCGAAGCGGCGAAGGACATCCACCAGCAGGCCCGGGTCGAACGAGCCGGGCAGGAACCAGTCGAAGTCCTCCGACTGGCGGTGCCCGTAAATCAGGGCCAGCGCTGTTCCTCCGGCCAGGTAGGCGTCCGGAAAGGGGGGGGCGGCGCATATCTCCCTCAGAAGAGATTGTCTGTGTTCATCGAGAACATCCCAAAACACCGCATCTCCTCCTCCTTCAGGCCGTAGTAGTTCTGCCAGCAGCGTGCCGTTTTCCTGCTCAGGCGGCGGCTGGATACTACGACTTCTCGTATCGCCTCGCCCGGCACGTTGCTCTTAAGCCAGGATAGCTGCGCCTCGTCGCCGAGGTTCAGCACTCGCTCGATTATCGTCGTGCGGTTGCATTCGATGTCCACGGCCAACCAGTCGGCGTCCCAGAAAAGGGGACGAAGGAAGGCCGGAAGGCCCGAGGGGTTGCTCCTGCGCTTCTCGCGGATCATCTCCGCTTACCGGCAGAGGTCGAAGGAGCGCAATAGCGAGTCGCAGAACTCCTCCACCTCGGCGGTCGTCTTCAGCGATAATGCGTGCTCCGCCGCCCTCTCGAGTTCGGCCTTTTTCAGGCCGCGCAGTATCCACCTGGCGTGCAGTATCGATGCCGGGCTCATGCTGAACTCGGTCAGCCCCATACCAAGCAGCACCGGAATGAGCTTCGGGTCGCCCGCGGCCTCGCCGCACATGCCGACGGGTATTCCCGCGGCCTTGCCGTTGTCGATGACTGTCTTCACCAGGCGCAGCACCGCCGGGTGGTAGGGGGAGTAGAGGGGGGCCAGCTTGTCGTTGCCCCTGTCCACGGCGACCGTGTACTGGATGAGGTCGTTCGTCCCGATGCTGAAGAAGTCGCACTCCAGGGCGAAGTGGTCGGACAGTATTGCCGCCGACGGCACCTCGACCATTATCCCGGACTTCACTTCCTCGTCGAACGGTACGGAAGCACGCCTCAGGTCGTCCTTTGCCTGTTCCAGCATGGCCTTCGCCTCTCGCAGCTCCCTCAGGCAGGAGATCATCGGGAAGAGAATACGCACACTCCCGAAGGCGCTGGAGCGAAGCATGGCCCGAAGCTGGACCCTGAAGATCTCCTGCCGGTCGAGGCAGAGCCTTATGGCCCGGTAGCCGAGGAAGGGGTTCTCCTCCTCGGGGATGGAGAGGTAGTCGAGCTTCTTGTCCCCGCCGATGTCCAGCGTCCTGATGACCACCGGTCGGCCCTGCATCCCTTCCACGACCGTCCTGTACGCCTCGAACTGTTCCTCCTCGGTGGGAAGCATGGAGCTCTCCAGGTAGAGGAACTCCGTGCGGTAGAGGCCGATCGCCTCGCCGTCGTTCTTTATAACCTCGTCGAGGTCGCGCGACGAGCCCACGTTAGCGCCGAGCTCCACCCTGACCCCGTCGAGCGTGACCGTCTCCTTGCCGCGGATCTCGGAGAGTTTTTCAATGAAGCACTCGTATCTCTCCTTCTTCTCCCTGTATCGGGCCAATGTCTCATCGTCCGGATTGACTATGACCTCCCCGGTCTCGCCGTCCATGATGAGCAGATCGTCTACATCGACAGCGTCCAAGATGCCCTGCGCGCTCATGACCGCCGGTATCTGCATGGTCCGAGCGATTATAGCGGCGTGGGACGTCCTGCCGCCCGTCTCGGAGATCACCCCCAACGTCAGCTCCCGATCCATCTGCGACATGTCGGAGGCGGTGAAGTCGCGCGACACCAGGATGCCCCTCTCGCTGAGGCGGGTCATTCCCGACCCGCTCACCTGCAGAAGCAGCTTGATCACCCTCTCGGAGATGTCCCTGACGTCGTCCGAGCGGGCCTTCATATAGTCGTCCTCCATGTCCTCGAAGATCTGTACCAGGCTGTCCGCCACCTGCTTCACGGCCCACTCCGCGTTAGCGTTCTCGTCCATTATCAGCCCTTCGATACGTCCCGTGAAGTCAGGATCCTGCAGCATCAGCCCGTGGGCCTCGAAGATGGCCGCCTCGTTGGGCCCGACGTTCTTAAGCACCCTGGAGTAGGACTTGCGGATCTGCTCCCCGGCGAACTCCAGGGCGTTGCGGAATCGCCTGACCTCGCGCTCCGGGTAGTCGACGTACTCCTTCACAATATCGATCCGCTCTTTCCAGTGAATGACCGCCCTGCCTATTGCAATTCCCGGAGAAACGCCGATTCCCTTCATCGTGTTTTCGCACCTGCCTGTCAAAAATGTATTATATTATTATACACGCTGTCGCAGGTTTAGGGGGGAAACTTGATGTCCCTCATCGGGAGGAATGGAGAAAGGAAAAGAGGATTCGTCGTCACGTCAAGGGGGCGGCGAGGTTCGCCGGGGAGGCGAAAGGGTAGGGGCCGGGGCCTCTCGAAAAGGGAGGCCCCGGGCAGAATGGTGCCGTCAGTGAGACTTGAGCAGCAGGAGGGGCAGTGCCAGCAGCAGGGCGAAGGGCGAGTCTCCGACTAAACAGCCGCCGCCTCCGCCCGCGCCCGGGGGCGTCGGTGCGGGGGACTGGCCTCCGCTCTCGTAAGAACCCATGTCGACCGCTTGCCCCTGCGGTCGGGGCACGCCTCGCTGGTCCACGGGCGGCGCATCCTGGTTGATCCCCGCGTCGATCGCGGAGCTGCCTTCGAGCAGCGCGTGAGTAGGGGTGGGCCCGCCGTTGTCCGCAAGGGAGCCGAGCATCGGGTCGTCCTGCGTGTTGCCCGCGCCCGGCTGATCAGTGACGGAGAAGGACACTTCGACGGTGGAGGAGGAGTCGGCGGTCAGCTGTCCGGTGGAGGCGCCGCCCGACCAGAAGATGCAGTTGGTCGCGGTCGTCTTTGTCATGTTGTGGCTGTGTATCGCCCCTCCCTGGACGGAGGCGGTGTTCTCGGCAAAAGTGCAGTTGAGGATGACCGGCCTGCTGCTGTTGACGAGCATCATGCCGCCCCCCGTCTTGGCCGAGTTGGCCGAGAAGGTGCAGTTCACTACCGGGGAGTTGATGTCCGCCCAGAGGCCGCCTCCAATTTCGGCGTTGTTACCGAAAAAGGTGCACCCGGCGATCTCCATCTTGGTGAATCCATAATTCACGTACATGCCTCCGCCATCCTCGGCCGCCGTGTTAAGGGAGAAGACGGATTCCTCGATTCTGTTGTCTGAGTTTTGGAAGCCCGAGTTGTACATGCCTCCCCCGTTTTTTCCCGAGCTGTTGCCGAAGAAACCGCACCCGGACACCTCCAGCGAAGAGCAGGATTCATTCGACATCCCGCCACCCATCTGGCCGACGTGATTGTTGCGGAACAGGCATCCCGTGTAGGTGGTCGAGCTGGTGAACTGGTTCGCGACACCTCCTCCCCGCCATGCTGTGTTGTCGGAGAAGAGGCAGTCCCTGATCTCTACCGGGAGCTTGTTGTGGTAGAGGACGATGCCGCCTCCCAGGTTATCCGCCCGGTTCCCGGTGAAGTGACAGTTGGCTATCGTCGGGCTTCCATTTACGATGATCATCCCGCCTCCGTGTTCGCCCAGATTTTCCAGCGGGCCGGAGTAGTTCGCATTTCCGCCCGTCACGGTGAATCCGTCCAGCGTCGCGCCCGCGCCGACTTTTTCGCATCGCACCACGTGTATGCTGTTGTCGGCGTGGTCCTCCGGGTCGCCGATGTTTCCGGAGAGCACCGTCTCGTTACTCTCCCAATCTCGCTGCTCCCTCGACGTCTCGCTCCCGGAGAAGCCGCCGAAAATCGCAACGCCCGTCTTCATAGCGAAGGACTTGTACCGGTCCGTGCCGGTCGTCGGTTTGTATACGCCGGCGGCCACCCAGACCTCGTCGCCGTTGCTTGCGGCCGCAAGCCCGTCCTGAAGCCTGACGAAGGCATCGGCCCAAGAGGTACCGTCGTTTGTGCCGCTCGCGACCGAGTTGACGTAGACAACCGCCCCCTCCGAGACCTCCGCACCGAGCAGGAGCAGCGACAGAACGAACGCCCAAAGAATAGTCCGCTTATTGCAGGCAAACCAGTGGCACATGGTATCATCTCCTTCGACTCCGTTTTTAAGGAATTCGGTCCCCGAGTCCGTCTTGGAATTTTACCATAACGACAGGGCAGTGTGTAAAAGTCACCGCGTCCAAAGGCTCCTTCCGAGGAACGCAAGGCGGGCGAAAGAGCGTATAATAAATAAGTTGCGATGGAAGCAAACACTTTCGGAGGTGCCGAATGAAAAGGTACGAGGGATTGACCTCGCGAGAGGTCCTTGAAAGCAGGGAGATTCACGGCGAGAACACTCTGACCCCGCCCGCCCGGGCGCCGTGGTGGAGGCTCTACCTGGAGAAGTACGACGACCCGGTCATACGAATACTGCTCATCGCGGCGTGCATAGCCTTCCTGGCCGGGCTGGCGCGCGGGGAATACCTGGAGGCTGTCGGCATAGTGGTCGCGATCTTTCTGGCCACGACCATGGCCTTCATCAACGAGTACAAGGCGGGAAAGGAGTTCGACATACTCAACAGGGTGAGCGACGACGTGGGCTTCGAGGTGATCCGCGACGGCGAGTACCGCAGCGTGCCGAGGAGGGACCTGGTCGTGGGGGACATCCTGCTGCTGGAGACCGGCGAGGAGGTTCCGGCCGACGCGTCCGTGCTGGAGGCCGTGTCGCTGCAGGTGGACGAGTCGACTCTGACCGGCGAGTCCGCGGCCGTCACCAAGCTTCCGGAGGACGACCCCCGGAGCGCGGGGATTCAAAGCAATACAGCCTACCCGTCGCACCTCGTCTACAGGGGCACGATGGTCCAGGACGGGCACGGGGTCTTCCGCATCGATTCGGTAGGGGACGCCACGGAGATCGGCAGGACCGCGAAAGAGGCATACGAGACCCCGGACGAGCGCACCCCGTTGAGCCGTCGGCTCGACGGGCTGAGCAAGGTCATAGGGGTCGTCGGATTCGGCGTCGCGGCCGTGCTCTTCGTATCTCTGAGCCTTCACGCGAAGGTGTCGGGGGAGCTGGAGATGGATCGGGGACAGTGGATCTTCTCGCTCGTGCTGGCCGCGACCTTCCTGGTGGCCTCGGTGCGCGTGTGGTTGCCGATAGTCTACGACGCGATCGACCTGCTGGGAAGGGAACGCAGGCGACCGGAGTGGCTCGAGAAGGAGGGAGTCTGGCAGTGGGTCAAGCCGTTGCTCTTCGGGGCTGCCTTCTTCGTAGTTGCCTCCCTCGCGTCCTACCTTGCCGGGGTCCTGCCGTCGTCGCTCGGCGAGTACCTTAACGTCGACGCGGGCAGGAAGTTCCTCCAGTTCTTCATGATCTCCATCACCCTCATAGTGGTTGCGGTGCCGGAGGGGCTGGCAATGAGCGTGACCCTCTCGCTGGCCTACAGCATGAGGAAGATGACCGCGTCCAACAACCTGGTGCGCAAGCTGCACGCGTGCGAGACGATCGGTGCGGCCACCGTGATCTGCACGGACAAGACAGGCACCCTGACTCAGAACAGGATGAGGGTGCACGAGCTGAGCGTGCCCGCCTACTCGACGTCGACCGATCTTCTCTACGAGGCTATGGCGGCGAACTCGACCGCCAACCTGTCCAAGTCATCGGGCGAGACGGAGGTGCTGGGCAACCCGACCGAGGGCGCTCTGCTGATGTGGCTCTACGAGCGTGGGGAGGACTACAGGAGGATAAGGGGTTCCTTCGACGTGATCGACCAGCTCCCCTTCTCGACCGAGAGGAAGTTCATGGCGACGCTGGGCCGGGGGCGCGACGGGCTGACGACCCTGCACGCCAAGGGTGCGCCTGAGATCCTTATGGAGAGATGCTCGCGGATCCTGCTCTTCGAGGGCAGCGAGCTGTTCACCGACGATCACAAGGAGGAGATAATGGCCTCGGTGCGCTCCTTCCAGAGGAGGGGGATGAGAGTGATAGGCCTGGCCTCCCGCCGAATTCCCGAGGGGACGGAAGGGGACGCTTCGGAGCTGTCCGGCGATCTGACCTGGCTCGGCTTCGCGGCGATCTCCGACCCGGTGCGAGACGACGTGCCCGCTGCGATACGCTCGTGCGCGGAGGCGGGGATCGAGGTGAAGATAGTCACCGGCGACAACCGGGAGACCGCGCGGGAGATAGCGAGGCAGATCGGCCTGATCGAGGATGGCGTGGAGGCCGAGCACTCTCTGCTCACCGGGGACGAGTTCGAGGAGCTGGTCGACAGGCCGGAGTCCCGCGGGAGGATGCTTGACGAGCTGAAGGTGATGTCCAGGGCCAGGCCGTCGCACAAGCTGAAGCTGGTCAAGGCCTTGCAGGAGAGGGGAGAGGTGGTGGCTGTCACGGGCGATGGGACCAACGACGCCCCGGCCCTGAACCATGCGAACGTCGGTCTGTCGATGGGCAAGAGAGGGACGGCCGTGGCCAAGGAGGCCAGCGATATAATACTGCTCGACGACTCGTTCACCAGCATAGTCAACGCGATAATGTGGGGCAGGGGGCTCTACCAGAACATACAGCGCTTCATCCTCTTCCAGCTGACGGTGAACGTGTCGGCGATGGCGATAGTCCTGCTGGGGCCGGTGATCGGGATAGAGCTGCCGCTAACTGTCATCCAGATGCTCTGGGTGAACCTGATCATGGATACCTTTGCGGCCCTGGCGCTGGCCACGGAGCCGCCCCATCCAGAGGTGATGCGCGCAGGGCCGAGGAACCCGGACTCGTTCATAGTCACTCCGGAGATGGCGAGGGGCATATTCGGCTACGGGGCGCTGTTCGTCGTCGCGATGGCATCGATGTTGCTCTTCATCAGGGGAGGCGGAGTGTCGTCGCGCGAGCTGACGGTCTTCTTCAGCGTATTCGTCATGCTGCAGGTGTGGAACCTGTTCAACGCGCGCAGGATGGGGCTGAGCAGCTCTTCGTTCAGCGGACTGAGGGACAACCGTTGGTTCATCGGCATAGTCGTCCTGATAGTCGCCGGACAGGTGCTGATGGTGCAGTTAGGCGGCGGTGTCTTCCGCACTGTGCCCCTGTCCGTCCTGGACTGGGTTCTCATAATAATTGCCACGTCGCCCGTGATACTGATAGGGGAGGCGCTTCGCTTCCTCGCACGTCGCGGAGAGACCGCTCGGGCGACGTAACTGCCGCGACGAAAGCAAGAAAGGGGCGGCCTCGAGGCCGCCCCTGGTCTTTAGTTGCTGTAGGTGAATATGTTGTCCCAGAGCTCGTCCAGCCTGAAGAGGGTATCGTCAAGCGACGGGACGACAAGTCTTTCGCCCTCCTCCTTGGTCAGAAGCCCCTTGTCCTCCAGCTTGCGCAGAGCGTCGTCGACCTCGAAGTCCAGCTCCACTCCGAACCTGTCCTTCAGCCATTCCTCGATTCGGTCGTCCAGCTCCTCCTCAGTGAAGCTCGTTCCGTTCCGGTTGCGCTCTGTCAGAAGGAACCAGTAGGCCAGCAGCGCCTCCTTGCACTCCTCCTCCTCGGCCTCGTGAACCAGGAAGTCGAATACGCCGGCGTTGTTGTCAAGGTTGTGAAAGTAGAGGGTCTTCATCAGCTTGGCCTGGTGCCTGTCCTTGGTTATCCTGTACTTGGAGAAGACCTTGAAGGAGATGGTGCCGACTATCACTAATGCCGCTAGTATCGGGAAGAGCTGCTCTTTGAAGTGAGCCCAGTCGATCGCCCTTCCCGCTACGACGGCGGTTACCAGGGTGCCTATCACCAGTATGGCGGGTATGACGCGGTTCACCACTCCGAGGATGCCCGCCGCCAGTGGGAGCAGTATCTTGCCCTTGTCCACCAGTGTCATCTGTATCGTGATGTCGGGGAAGAGGGTCTGCAGGGTTGAGACAGGGACGTTCTTGAAGGCCTTCAGGAAGATGGTGGGAGTCTCGTCCGTATCGGCGGGGGCCTTCTTCTCCGGCTTTTTCCCCTGGACGGCCTCCCTGGCCATGCGTTTTTCCCTCTCTCGCTCGGTCTCCGCGGCTGTCTTGACGTAGGTTTCGTAGAACTCCTCCACGTCCTCGCTGCTCTTCAACCTGATGAGAATCATAAGCCGCTGGATGACCTCCTCGAGCTCCGGCTCGACCGACTCCTTCTTTCCACGGAGGGAGCTCCACCAGGAGAGAGGCGTCCTCGGCTTGGGGGCGAACATGCTTCCCCTGCGGAAGATGAGCACCTCGTCGTACTTGTCGAGGTTGACCTTTATATTCAACCCCCGGGGGGCTGCCTTGGTCATTATCTCGTTGAGTTCCTCTACTGGGAACTCCCGGTAGTTGGCGGCCAGAAGGAGCTCCTTCAACGCCTCCACCATTTTTGCGAACCGGAGGTCGTGCGACTCGTTGTCGAGGCCGAACTTCAGAGTATCGGCGTCCGGGTTGAATATGTGATACGCCCTGCGCGCCCTCTTAAGTGTGTCGTGAAAGTCATAGTGGTAGGTAGCCTCCACCAGCTCCGCCACCCTTCGGAACTTCTCGGCGTCCGCCTCTGTCCGCGACTCCTCGCACAGGGCGTCGACCAGGTCGTCGGTCCTCAGGGGAATGAACTTGTCAAGCTCGGGGTTGATCGCCATCTATCTCCCTCCCGCATGCGATCTTGCGCGCCGGCTGCGCGCTCTTCCAAATGTGTAGTATAGCACGGAGCGCACCTCTCTATGCTCGGTCGCACTCCTGCCTGCGCAGAAAAACAATGTCCGCTCCGCACGGGACCCTGCTCTTCTTGGAGGGGTTGAGAACGACCTTTCGGGCACTGCGCTCTATATGAGCGCCCGTCTCCGGCGGCTCCGGCTCCACCCAGCCCAGGGGGATGCAGCCGTTGTGAGAACCCCCGAGCAGTTCGGCGAAGGTGGTCCTGTCCGATTCGAACCCGGGGACCGAGTCCTCGACGGGGCTGCAGGCGATATCCACGTCTCCGTACTGGATGATGGTTCTGAAGAGCTCCTCGAACTCCGGCTGAAGCGCGAAGGTCGTCAGAAGCCTCGCCGTCGTCAGAGGGGCTATGACGTTCGAGCAGCTCCTTATGTTGCGCACGACGGCCTCCGAGTCCACGGTCAGGGTCTCCACGATAAGGCGGACGTCCTTCTCGACGGCCTCCTCTATCATGTGGCTCAACATCAGCAGCTTGGAGGTCGTCTCCGCGTCGATCTGGTCGGGCGTGGCGGAGTCAAGCAGGTAGCCGTCCGCCAGCAGCACGATCATGTCGAAGGAGGGCAGGTCCAGCGCGGAATTAATCTCCTCCTCGTTGCGGAAGCGGCACTCGGTGAAAGCCACCCCGCCCGGCAGGGGCGAGTTCGAGTACTCGTCGTACCAAGCCCTGAACTCCTCGTCGGTCTGGTTGTCCGCGATCGTGACGGACACATCCACCGACGACATCTCGTCGATGATGAAGGGCAGCCTCGGGTTGACTCCGACTATAAGCAGATCTCCGGAGGGTGGGACGTCCGGGCACCAGGGCGACGGGCCCTCTCCGTCGGCATAGGGCTTCGTCCTGGACTCGAAGAACGACGCGTCGTAGGAGTCCTCGCTCAGGACGATGACGTCCGTGCCGCCCGGCAGCTCGTCGTCGGGCGGAGGCACCATGACGAACTCGTTGTCCCGACCCCTGTAGCCCACCGGGACCGACCTCGGGAAGGCATTCATCAGGTCGCGCCACTTCCACGGCGTCCCGTCGGGGAGGGCGACTATGTGAAACTCGTTCCCTTCAGGGGTGAGGAGCTCGTTGTATATGTCCTCGGCGAAGGGGTTTACGCACATGGCGGCGATCAGCTTTCCCGTGAAAAAGACCGGGTTGAAGAAGACCTTCACGCTCCTGTTGCCGAACGGCCGCAGGAACTCCGTGACATGGTAGCTCCTGCTCAGGTCCAGGTAGTTGAGCACTATCACCGGCTCGTGCCTGCCGCCCTGCTTGCTGTCGAGCAGAGTCTCCAGCGCGACGAGCGTGCGTGTTACCACCGGGTCGTTCAGTCGCTCCGAGAGCCTGCTGTTCGCCGCCCTCTCGCCCAGCACTATCACGGCCCGGGCCTTGTGTGCCGATATCCTCTCGAGCGCCTCGGCGTTGTGAAAACTGCCGATCCTGGTTATGACCTCCACGTGAGGCCGGGACTCTATCATCTGGTCGGACGACTCGGGCGGGCGCTCCCTTGCGACCACCACCCTTATAAGCCTCTTCCTCTCGTTGATGCAGTAGCTCTCCAGCTCATCTATTATGTGAGGGACGCACTCGTTGAAGCCGAGCAGCACGATGTGCCCCTTCTCGCGGACCTCGCCCCGGCCGCTCTTCAGGTCGTCGAGGCGCTCCATCAGCTTTCCGATGATGATGGCTATCAGCACGCCGTTGAACAGAACTATGCCGATAAAGGAAAGGACCAGGATCGCGACCTTGACCGCGGTCTCCTGCCCGCTTACCTCGAAGATGCTGTCCGAGCTGATCATCGTTATCAGGGAGAACCAGAGATTGTCGCCGTGCTCGAAGCCGGCCCCGAGGGCGTTCAGTATGGCAGTGAAGACCCATACGAAGCCGAGCGAGACCAGGATCATGGTCATCACCTGCCGGAGCATCGAGACCTCCAGCAGCCGCTTGAACCGATAGGAGAGGCTGCGAGCCGCCTCGGAGCTCTTCATGCTGTGGAAGCGAAGCAGCCTGAATATGCGGGGCAGGCGAAGCAGTCGCAGCATGGATGCGCCTCCGCCGGGGAAAAGGAAGAATAGAAACTCGTCCCACGGGATGGTGGCCACCCAGTCCATCCACCAGTCGGGCAGGTACTCTCGTTTATCCGTCGAATAAGTGAAGAATCGGGCGGAGAGCTCGACGGCGAATATCGCCGAGAAAAAGAGGTTGCACGTTTCCAACGAATCACTGTCGATAAAGAGCGAGAGCACCGCCGTGACCACCGAGGCGGAGATAAGCAACAGAAGCACGGCGTCGACAGCCGTGTGTTTGAAGAAGGCGTCGAGCCTCCTGGAGTAGCCCATCTTCTTTGATAGCGACGGCATCTACCGTCCTCCCTTCTTATCTTATCGTCCTGCGGCGTGCCTCTCTACCGTGTCCTCACTTGGCCTCCACCGTCAGCAGGACGTCCACTCCCGCGCGCACCCTGCCGAATGCCGCGCTGAGCGACTTCACCAATTCGCCGGTTGTGATGATCACCGGCGTGAGCAGGGAGGGGGCCTTCGAGGCGACAAGTGCGAGATCGAAGCGGACTATAGGCTCGCCAGCCTTTACAGTGTCCCCCGCGGAGGCCAGCAGGGCGAAGCCCTCGCCTTCGAGGGAGACAGTGTCTATCCCCACGTGCACAAGTATCTCCAGGCCGTGCGCCCCCCTGATACCGAAGGCATGCCCGGTTGGGAAGAGGGCCGCCAGCTCGCCGTCGCAAGGGGCGAGCACGTTCCCCCCCTCGTCCGGCATAAGAGCGACCCCGTCGCCCATCATCCTCTCTGCGAAGACCGGGTCGGGAACCAGCTCCAGCGGCACGACCTTCCCGCTGAGGGGAGCCAGCAGTTCGAGTCGCTTTCCTTCCAGCCCGAACAAGTCCGTCACCTCGCTATCGAGGCCGCCATCCTGCGCCAGGCGTGGCGCCTGCCGCGGATCGCGATGGAGTAGGCGAGGATATTCTCCGGCACTGCCACGCCCGGGCTGTAGCCCGAGTCACCGATGTGGTGGATATCCGCCCCGCTGCACTTGCACCAGAGGGCGATACGCCTGATGGTGCTCTCGTCCGCTCCCTCCTGCGACGTGCCGATGGAGGTCATCGCCATGGCGCCCTTCGAGTGTATCATCTCGACGAGCGAACGCGCCAGCTCGGGCGTGATGCCCGGCACTGTGCCGGGGGCGGGGATGAGGACTATGTCCGCGCCGTCATCAATCCAGCGTTCTATGATAGACTCGTCCACCAGGTCCGCACCCGCGTCCGCGAGCGACCCGGCCGCGTGCATCTTTCCCGCCGCGATGATCGGGTCTGCCCCCACCGCCTCTCGTATGCCCCTGATGGACTCGGCTATCGAGGATGTCGTCACGCCGGTGGCCGGGTTCCCGGTTATCAGGAGCATGTCCACTCCCTGCTCTATAGCGAGTTTGGCGATCCCGGGCGTCGCCCTGCGTCCCTCCGGAAGTGCGACCTGCGGCCCGGAGAGGCGCTCCGCCGTGTCCACCGGCTCCAGGTTTATCGCTATCGGCCGTCCGACGAGCCGCTTCAGGGCCGATATGGCCGAGGGAGCGCCGTCGCCCCGGACGCTCGCCGCACGCCCCTGCCCGTAGGTCCTCAGGAAGAACTCCTCGTCGCTGCCTATCTCCAGGCCCTCGATATTCGGGGCGAGCACGTCGTACATGTTCAGCAGGATGATGTCCGCGCCGAAGGCCCTCGCCACCTCGGCGTTGGTCACGTCGCCCAGCAGCGCCGCCGCCGGGGCTATCACCTCCGCGGCGAGGGTGCGCCCCTCGGCGGACCTTATGCTGGTCAGAAGCTCGCGCCCGCTCATGGCGAGCAGGTCGGACGCGTTCGCGTCCAGAATGCGTCTTGTCACCTGTTTCTCCTTTCTCATCCCAGGAGGGCGGCCGCGGCCTCGTCCAGAATGACAGTCGTGTCCGGGTGGAGCTGAAGCAGGGATGCGGGAAGCTCCGGCGTTATCGGCCCGCGCGTCATTCCAAGGACAGGCTCGGCCTTCGACTGGCCAGACGCGAGGAGGAGTATGCGGCGCGCGTTCATTATCGTCCCTACCCCCATCGTGATCGCGGTCGTCGGCACCTCCCCGTCGGCGAAAAAGTGCGAGTTCGCCTCGATAGTGCTGTCGCTTAGCCGGGCCAGGTGCGTGTGGACGCTAAGCTCGCTCCCCGGCTCGTTGAAGCCTATGTGTCCGTCGCGCCCCAGTCCGAGCACCAGGATATCGATTCCGCCCGCCTTGCGGATGGCCTCCTCGTAGCGCAGGCTCTCCGCCTCCAGGTCGCTCGCGGTGCCGTCGGGGATGTGGGTGCTCTCCGGCCTGATGTTTACGTGGGAGAAGAGGTGTTCCTGCATGAAGAAGCGGTAGCTCTGAGGGTCGTCGGGCCTCAGGCCGACGTACTCGTCCAGGTTGAACGAGATCGCGTGCGAGAAATCCGCGACCCCCTCCCCGTGCAGCCGTACAAGCTCCCTGTAGAGTCCCTTGGGCGTCTCTCCGGTCGGCAGCCCGAGCACGCTCTCCGGCCTTTGAATTAGTTGAGAGACCAGTATGCAGGCCGCCATGCGGCTCATCCGGTCATAGTCCTTTGCGATTACAATGCGCATTTCGGTTGAAGACCTCCTTGCCTCCGATATAAGTCCCTATAACGCTCCAGTCGTCGTCGAGCAGCGCGAAGTCGGCGTAATAGCCGGGCTCTAGCCTGCCCCTGTGCCTCTCCCCGATAAGCTTCGCGGGGTTGGCCGAAACGAGTCTGACCGCCTCCCAAAGGGGCAGCCCGACCGAGCAGGCGTAATTCTTCATGGCGACGTCGAGAGTCAGCACGCTTCCGGCGATCGTCCCGTCCGCCAGCAACGCCCTCCTTCCTCGCACCATCACCCTCTGCCCTCCAAGGTCCCGCTCCCCGTCGCCCAGCCCTGCGCCGCGCATGGCGTCCGACACCAGCACGACCCTGTCAAGGCCCTTTATCTTGTGCAACAGGCGGAAGACCGCCGTGTGAGAGTGGACTCCGTCGGCGATAAGCTCGCAGAAGACGTCGGCGTCGAGGGCCGCTCCCACCAGTCCCGGCTCCCTGTGGTGGAATGGTGGCATGCCGTTGAACAGGTGGGTCACGCTGCTCGCTCCCCGGTCGAATGCCTGCATGGCCTGTTCGTAGGTCGCCTGCGAATGCCCTATAGATGGAACTATGCCCTCCTCCCGCAGGGCCTTGAGGAGGGAGAAAGCCTCATCTTCCTCGGGGGCGAATGTCACCAGTCGAAGGACATCGCTCCACCTCCGGACGAACCCCGGATCGGGCCGTCGAACATGGGTGCCGTCCTGGGCACCGACGCGACCGGGGCTGATGAACGGTCCCTCGAGGTGGGCCCCCAGCACTGTCGCGCCGTTCCATACCGCCCCCTTAGCAACCTTCACCGCGTCGAGAGCGGCCTCGATACGCTCCGAGGACATCGTCATCGTGGTGGGGCAGAAGGCCGTGACACCATGAGCCGCCAGGCCCGCCGCGATGGTCTCGAGCGAGCCGGCCTCCGCGTCCATCGCGTCCGATCCGAGCCCCCCGTGGACGTGGACGTCTATGAAGCCGGGGACGATCCATGCACCGCCTGCGTCCAGCAGCTCCGCCCCGGACGGGATCTCCGCCTCCGGGACGAAGTCGATCACTCGTTCGTCGAACAGCAGCGCCAGACCGTCAAACCAGGATCTGCCGGCGACTATTCTACTCCCTGCAAGCGCCTTCATTCCACCACCTCCGCGCCAAAGAGCCCTCCCTCCGGCTCGCGAAGGGAGGGCTCGTCATAGCGACCGGTTTGGGCGGTCCGCCCAAGTTCCGGCATTTTACCGGTCCGCGCGGTGGTCGCCGCGCCATCCGGTACGGGCGAAGCCTCCCTACTTCTTCATGAGCCTCTTCATGACGTCGCCCAGCAGCTCGGCCTTCGTGCCTATGACGATCTGCAGAGTAGTGGAGTTTGGGCGAACCAGGCCGGTGGCGCCAAGGGCCTTTATCTTTGCCTCCTGGACCAGCTTGCCGTCGCGAACCACGAGGCGAAGGCGAGTGATGCACGCGCCTATCTCCTCGATGTTGTCGGCGCCGCCCAGGGTAGCCAGGTAGTCCAGGGCCAGCTTCTCGAGGTCTGACTTCGACACTGCCGCCGCCGTGGCGCCGATCGCCTCCTCCTCGCGACCCGGAGTGAGCAGGTTGAGGCCCCTGATAACCGCGACGAAGAGGAAGTAGTAGACGGCCGCGAAGGCAAGACCAATCGGGATGATCATCCACCCCTTGGTCGACAGTCCGTAGTTCAGCACGTAGTCTATGGCCCCGGCGGAGAAGCCGAAGCCGTGGTGCACCCCCAGCATCGTGCATACTGCCAGTGCGACGCCGCTTAGCAGGGAGTGGGCCACGTAGAGAACGGGCGCGAGGAACATGAAGGCGAACTCTATCGGCTCGGTTATGCCTGTCAGGAAGGATGTCAGAGCCACGCTGAGCAGGATCCCGGACACGGCCTTCTTGTTCTCTTCCTTGGCCGTTGTGTACATGGCGAGAGCGGCCGCAGGAAGGGCGAACATCATGATCGGGAAGAAGCCGGTCATGAAGATCCCTGCCGTCGGGTCGCCCGCGAAGAAACGGTGAAGATCGCCTGTTACCACGGCACCCGCCGCGTTGGTGAACTCGCCGAACACGAACCAGACCATGCTGTTCAGCACGTGGTGCAGCCCGAGCGGCAGGAGCAGCCGGTTAAGAGTGCCGAAGGTGAAGGCGCCCATCAGCCCCGCGCCCAGCAGCCATTCGCCTACCCTGTGGATGGCGTCCTGAACGGGCGGCCAGACGTAGCCGAACACGAGGGCCAGCACGATGCTGGCAATGGAGGCCACTATCGGGACGAACCGTTTCCCTCCGAAGAAGCCCAGCACGTCCGGCAGTTTGGCGTCGTGGTACTTGTTGTAGAGCAGACCCGCCGTCACTCCGGAGATGATCCCCGCCAGCACCCCCATGTTGATATCGGGGTTGATCGTGACGACCGCCTTGGTAAGGGTGAAATAGCCTACAGCTCCCGCGAGGGCCGCCGCGCCGCCCCCGTCGAAAGCCACTCCCACCGCGATGCCGACCGCGAACAGCAGCGCAAGATTGTCGAAGATCGCCGCCCCCGCCTGCATCACAAAAGGAATATCCAAAACGTCGTCCGCGCCCAGCCTGAGAAGCAGCGCGGCCGCCGGCAGCACTGCCACCGGAAGCATTAAAGCCTTGCCTAGTTTCTGTAGACCCTTGAGCATCTGCAACACCTTCCCTGTATTGTTATCGAGGGCGACGCCCCCTTGAAACACTGGATGCCGAACAAGATCTCGTACTTGAATCTCTTTTCCCTGTAGATGCACTTGGAGTACTCTACCGTTATCCGAGGCTCCACGAACGCCGGGCGGCGCTTGGGCGTCCGGACGTTCTCGGGAGAGAAGGGCTCGCCTTTTCCAACAGGCAACAGGCGAATCTGCGGACTCCCTCCACGACACATAGTCATATACATGTCATGCGGACTATACTACTTGGCCGGGGTCGCGTCAATCAGATACGACCGGTACTTTGAATATGGAGCAAAAAACTAAAATGCCTTGACTTTTAAATGAATTATCATATACTAACCATCGTAAATACGTGCGCATGGACTTTCAATGTGGTATCTTTAGTGCAGGCACAAGTATTGCATTCAAAAGAAAGGGGGATTAGTCGTGAGCGAGGCTAAGGCAGGTTGCACTGTTCCCGCCCCTGAGGTGGAGGGCGTCGGAAAGGACGCCGCCCATGGCGAGACTATCAAGAAGGAGGTCGTTCGGATGGGAGTAACAGTCGGGATGAAGGCGCCTGATTTCACCGCGCCTGCGTTTTACAAGGGTGGTTTCACGACCGTAAAGCTGTCGCAGTTCGCGGGGAAGTGGGTGTCGCTCTGCTTCTACCCGGGCGATTTCACTTTCGTATGAGCGACGGAGGTGTCGGCGGTCGCCGACCGTTACGCGGAGTTTCAGGCTCTTGGAACCGAGGTTATATCCATGAGCGTCGACAGCCAGTTCGTCCACAAGGTGTGGAACGACGTGGAGCTCTCCAAGATGATAGAGGCCGGGGGAGTTCCCTTCCACATGGGTTCGGACGGCGGCGGGGCGATAGGGACGATCTACGGGGTGTACGATGCTGCGCACGGAGTGGACGTTCGCGGGCGCTTCATAATCGACCCGGACGGAGTGATCCAGGCGATGGAGGTGCTTACCCCTCCGGTCGGGCGCAACGTGGACGAGACCCTGCGCCAGATCCAGGCGTTCCAGCTTGTGCGCAAGACTGGCGGGGGAGAGGTCACCCCGTCGGGCTGGACTCCGGGAGGAAAGGTTCTCAAGCCGGGGCCGGAGCTTGTCGGCAACGTCTGGAAGGAGTGGACCCCGAAGGACGTCTACAAAAAGAAGTAGAGACGGCACGAAAAAAAAGACGCCCCTTTGCAAAGGGGCGTCTTTTTCATCAAGGTCGGCGGAGCACGACGATCAGGAGGGGCAGAAGCAGCAAAAGCGTCCCCGTGCCCGTGCCCCCGGGCAGGAGCTGGCATCCGTTGGTATTCTCCTCCGGGTCGGAATTCGGGGAGGGGACGGCGAGGATTATCGGATCCGAGAAGATCCCGTCCTTGAGGCCGTCCAGGAATATGAACCATCCCTCTTGGAACGGCTGTACCGCTTTATCCGGGTTGCGCGCCGCGCCGTCGAAGAGGAGTGCACGGAAGTTGATCACGTAGGCGGAGTCTCTCTCCCTCGCGTCGAAGAAGCCCTCGACCCCGGGGCCGCTCGTGTGCGAGGTGAAAAACGCCCCCAAGGGATGCCCGGATCTCGTTGCGCACTTGACCAAGTCGAACAGGCGAATGTTCTCTCCCTCGCCCACGGCCTTGAATATCCTGATCTCACGCAGCAGAACCTCGTTCATGGGCTCTCCGGACTCTATCGCCTCTTTGATTCTTTCTGCCAGCTTCGGGTCGGCGGCCGAAAGAGAGGAGTGGTACACCGTCAATGTGTAGCTGACGGTCAGGAATCTGCCTGCAAGGTCTTCCTCTACGGGCTGGAACTTGAAGCTGTCCGCGATGAGAGTCAGAGGCGACGCCTCGTTGCCCTCCGCGTCTCTTGTGATAAGGGACGCAAGCTTGCCGGACAAGACAAGCAATTCCTCGTCCGTGATGCCTCTGGATTCAAGAGCAGGTATGGGATCAGCCGTGAGTACTCGTATCTGGGAGCGCTGGCCCGGTCCGAGATCGAGGATTCTTCGTCTATTGGATATCAAGCTTGCAAGCCTGGCATTTTCTGTCTTGTTGAAGTCGAGCAAAGAGAAGACCGGCTCCGCCGCCTCGCCGGGGGCCGGGTCCTCGTCGTCCTCTTGAGGTTCCGGCTCCTGTATGGGCCCGATGCCCGGATTTCCGACCAGTCGGTCCTCGATCTTACCGGGGTCGTCAACTTCTGCTTCGTCATCGACGATCACCTGGTCTTCTTCGGTCTCGACGGGTTCGGGGACGTCCGGGTCCTCGTCCGTCTCTTGTATGAATGGATCGGGAGGCGTGGGCATGGCAGGCCCATCGTCGGGAGGCATGTGAGCAGTATGAGGCGAAGAGGCGTAAAGATCCGGGACGACCACATATCCACCAGACGGCCCGGGAGGAGTCTGTTCTTCCGGCGTCTCGATCCTTGTGCTGGTGCCGGCCCTGGCGGCCCCGCCGATGCGGGCATAGAAGGCCGATATGAAGATGCCCTCTCCGGCGTCGATTACGACTGTCTCCGCGTTGGGGGTGTTCCATCCGCTGGTCGCCCGGAAGGAGACAGTGTACTCGCCCGGGGCCAGCCCGTCAAGGGATGCGCCGCTTTTCAGCCACGGTCCGTCCAGCCTCCACCCGGCCTCCTCGGGACCGTCGATCTCGATGGTGATCGATCCGGTGGGAATGTACGCCGCATACAGCTCTTCAGTGCCGCCGGGGGCAAGGGAGACCATCATGTCGGAGGGTTTCAGCCATCCGACGACCTCGGTGAACGATACTACGTAATCGCCCGGAAGAAGTCCCTCCAAAAGCCCGTCCGACTTGGTGTACCCGCCCGGTTTTCCCGGGTTCAGGCTCCATTCGGCCTCCGCCGGCCCGTCTATCGCGATTTTGACGGATGCGGTCAGAGGAGCGTAGACCCCCGCGGCCCTGGCTTCGCTGTCCCCGGAGATAGTCACCTGCATGGGGTCGGGAGTCTTCCAGCCGATTATTCCGCTGAAGGTGATGTTTACATCTCCCTCCTCAAGGACTAGCGTATCCTCCGGGCGCCTCCACGTCTTTCCTCCATCGATGCTCCACCTGGCTCCCGCGGACTCGGCGTCTTCGGGAAGGAGTGCGACGGACAGGCTGCCCCAGCTGGTCGCGGGTGTCTCGTCCGAAGAGGGGGGATCCGGTGTCTCTGCCGTATCAAGCGCCATTTCCACTCCCTCAAGGAGGATATCAGCGGTCGCGGGTACACAGCCCATCGGCAGCAGAAAGACGGCCGCGATTATTACGATGCAGATTCTAGTCACTGTACGAAACACCTGTCCGCACCCCCTTTTTTCTTTTCACAAGTGTAGGTTGCAAGAGTCGATATGTCAACGATTTACTGGTTTTAAGCGCTATTTTCTGCCAGTCAGTCCGAAAGCCAAGGGCAGGAGGAAGAACAAGACTGACGCGCCTCCGCCAAGGGCGTTGCAACCGCCACCGCCGTCCCCTCCGGGTCTTGGGTCGGGGCCGGGAGGCTCGTCGGAGTACTCGCAGGCACCGATGTCGACGCCTTCTCCCCTGGGCCTCGCCATTCCGCGCTGGTCAGTGGCCGGGATCGCCACATTGCCCGAGATCCTTGTTCCAACGGCAAGGCCCGAGTCGATGGCGGGGCTCTCGGGGTCGGGCAGGCAGGTATCTGTATGACCTCCGTTGTTGAGCAGAGCGCCGAGTCTTGGATCCTCGTCTATGTTGCCGTCGCCTCCGAAACCGCCCTCGACGATGCTGTAGGAGACGGTCATGGTCCCGCCCTCGGAGCGAATCTCGCTGCTGTCCCTCCACAGTATGGAGTTTGCCACTACGGGGCTGCACTGGAAGTTGAACATCCCCCCTCCAACGGCCGCCCTGTTGAGGGTAAATGTGGAGTTGACGATTATAACGCTGCTCTTGTCGTTCAGAATCGCTCCTCCGTTTGCAGCGGCGCTGTTCGAGTAGAAAGTGCAGTTGATTATGACCGGGTCGCTGTCAAAGCTGGTGATAGCTCCCCCGTTCTCGGATCTGTTGGAGTCGAATGTGGAGGCGGTTATCCTGGGAGAACACTCCGAATTGAACAGCCCTCCTCCCTCGATCATGGACCTGTTGGCTGAAAAGGAGACATCTTTGATCACGGGGCTGCTCTTCCAGTTTGCCATCCCACCGCCGGACTCCAGCGCGACGTTTCCGTAGAAAGCCGATTTTTCTATGGACGGGGCAGCGGTTTGAGCGGCACTCTCGTCCTCCTTGGCACAGTAGGTTAGAAGCCCTCCCCCCGACCTCGCCCTGTTGTTAGCGAAGGAGCAGTCCGATATCGAAAGGCTGCTGTCCTCGACATAAACGCCGCCTCCAAAGTTCCCCTCGTTGTCCGAGAAGAGAGTGTCCCTTATCATCGGGGCGCCGTCTTTTACATAAAGCCCGCCTCCGTGATCGCCTCGGTTGTCATGAAAATGGCAGTTCGTTATCCTTGTGTAGCCGCTGTTTATCCTCATCCCTCCGCCGCAGCCCAGATCGCCCTCGTCGTTTGCCCTGCCGCCCGTTATGGTTAGGCCGTCCATTGTGGAGGGGATGCCGAAGTCGTCGCTGACCACCACCACGCTGTAGCTGTTGGATAAAGTGCCTTCGGGCAGTTCGATGACTCCGCTCAAGATCGTGGGGTTTCTCTCCCAGTCACGTTGGCTGCGCGCCGTCTCGTTCCCCGCGAAGCCTCCGAAAAGCGCTACACCGGGGTTCAAGAAGAAAGAGTGTTCCCTGGGCGTCTTTTCGGGCGTATCGTCGTCCTTCGCTCTTTGATCCTCGGAGGAGTCGGGAACCGAGTAGGGGCGGTAGCTCCCAGCTGCGAGCCAGAACTCGTGCCCGTTTCCGGATTTTTCCAGGGTCTCGATGAATCCGCGCTCTCCCAGTGCCTTCTCCCAGGAGGAGCCATCGCCCGTCCCTCCGGGTTTGACTTTGTAAACGTAGGCCTGCACCGCAGAAGCGGAGAATAGGCAGAGCAAGACTGCCAGAAGCGGCGCTATCAGAGTTGCGCGTTTATGGGTTCCGATCGACGACCTCATCATGCCAAGACCACCTTCCAAAAGAGAGTAACGGACAACCGACAGGAGTCCAACCCCCTGTGATGGTCCGATTTTTCCTATGCATACGATTATACTACAAAGCCGATATCTCAAGGAGCTTGCGACCAGGGAACCCATTAGCGGACCGCCTTCGGCGGGAGATTCCTCGCTGCGCTCGGGATGACAAATACCCGTCGTCCCGAACGACCAACGGGAGGTAAGCAGGCGACAGGCGACGCGAAGCGAGGCTAGTCGATCGATATCCCGATGGTATTTGTCGGAAAAAAACAGCCCCCGAGACTGAGAGGTCCGGGGGCTGTTTCGGATTACCGTTCCTACAGGTCCTTTGGCTTCAGGTGGGCCAGGAAGTGCTTAAGCCCCTGCACCGGCGGCTCGTAGACCATCTCCAGTCTCCATCGTATGGAGTCGCGGCGCTTGAAGACGTTGACTATACTCTCCGCCGTGTACTCCATGTGGCCGTTGGTGTAGGTGCGTCTATTGATCGCCAATCGGTAGAGCTCCAGTTTCGGGAAGATCCTCTCGCCGGTCTTCTCGTCCTTGCTCTCGAAGGCCAGGGCGCCAAGCCCAACGCCCCGTATCGCTCCCTCTCGATAGATCTCCACCGACAGCACGTCGGCGGGGTAGGAGGCCTGCGGTATGTGCGGCAGGAATGCGGCGGCGTCGATGAACACCGCATGTCCGCCGATCGGCTGGATGCAGGGGACCCCGCCTTCCTCCAGAAGCTCGCCGAGGTAGCGCACCTGGGCTATCCTGTGGGTCAGGTGCTGTTCGTCGGTCATCTCGCGCAGTCCGACCGCCAGCGCTTCGAGGTCTCGTCCGGCCAGGCCGCCGTACGTCGCGAAGCCTTCGAACAGGATGACCCTGGGGGCTAGCTTGTAGTACATCTCTTCGGTGCGGCAGGCGACGAGCCCGCCGATGTTCACAAGCGGGTCCTTCTTGCAGGAGACCGTTATGGCGTCGGCGTTCTCCATCATGGCGAGCAGGATCTCCGCTATGGACATGTTCGCGCACTCGCTCTCGCGGCTCTTGATGAACCAGGCGTTCTCCGCCATGCGGGCCGCGTCGAATAGCAGCGGTATGCCGTGCTTCTTAGCGACCGCCCCGACCTCCCTGATGTTGGCCAGGCTTACCGGCTGTCCGCCGCCGGAGTTGTTCGTGACGGTTATCATTATGAACGGAATACGGCTCTTGCCGTGCTCGGCTATGGCTTTCTCGAGCTTGGCTATGTCCACGTTGCCCTTGAAGGGGTGCTGGTTCGTGCGGTCGAACGCCTCGTCTATCACGCAGTCCACCGAGGACGCATTCACGTTGAAGATGTGACCGCGGGTGGTGTCGAAGGGCATGTTGAACGGTATCACGTCCCCCTCCTTCACCAGCGAGCCGAAGACGACGTTCTCCGCGGCGCGACCCTGGTGCACGGGAATCGTGAAGTCGAAGCCGAGGACCTCCTTGACGGCCTTCTTGAGGTTGTAGTAGCTGTCCGCTCCCGCATAAGCCTCGTCGCCCATCATCATGGCCGCCCACTGCTGCTTGCTCATCGCCCCCGTCCCCGAATCGGTGAGAAGATCGATGTAGACGTCGGCGCCCCTGAGGCCGAACATGTTGTACCTAGCCCTCTCCAGGGCCCTCTCTCGCTCCTCCCTGTCAGGGATGCTGACTGGCTCCACCATCTTGATGCGGAAGGGCTCCGGTGGGACCTTCGAAACTCTTGTGCCGCGGATGCTTCCTGCCATGAGAACGCTCCTCCTTTTGATTTGAAGATGAAGCGAATACCTTGACCATGATTTTACACTTTCCAGTGCAAGAATGCAAAATAATCCTCAAAAGAAATGCGAAATAATTATTAGGGGATTCCCTGCGGCCTGCCCTCGGACGACGTCATAATTAGCGGAAAAATGCCGTGTTTGGTGTATAATGAGCGATATTTTTGGAGTCTCAGGAGGTCCGAATGAGATTAGTGCTTTACAATATCAGGTACGGGACCGGGTCCGGCGTGGGCTATCACTTCCCCTTTCCCTACTCTGGCTGCCTTAGAAGGACTGAGGAACGTTATTTCCAAATATCGGAGTACCTGTCGAACCTGAACCCCGACCTTGTCGGCCTGGTGGAGGTCGACGAGGGCTCCTACAGGCAGAACGGCCGCAGCCAGGCGGACTCGTTGGCGTCTCTTATCGGGGGGGAATCGGTCTTTGCCTGCAAGTACGACTCAGGCTCGATAGTATCGAGGGTGCCCCTGCTTAAGTCGCAGGGCAACGCGGTGGTAACGAAGCTGCCAGTGGTGAACAAGAGTGAGCACATGCTGAGCAAGGGCGTAAAGAAAACCCTGCTGGAGGTGGAGTTCGAGGATTTCGCTCTCTTCCTGGCGCACCTCCCGCTGGGGTACACGGCCCGCAAGGTTCAGCTGGAGGAAATAGCCGCACGCTGCATCGATTCAAAAAAACCCGTGATCTTCGCCGGGGACTGCAACACGTACCGTGGAGAGAGCGAGCTTCGTCCATTTTTCCAGATGACGGGCTTTAAAAACGCGAATTACACCAACAGGCCGACCTTCCCAAGCAGCGTCCCGACGCTGGCGCTTGACTTCGTCCTGTACGACCCGAGAATAAGGATGAAGGCGTTCGACGTGCCGTACGTGCGCCTGTCGGATCATCTTCCGCTCGTTTACGACTTTATCGTAGCCTGAGAGGGGGAAAAGGGGTGACGGCTCTGATGCTTCTTTACACGGCCTACGACATCTCCTCCATCGTGATTCGCCTGGTGATGCTCTGCTACATACCCCAGAAGCACACTCCGTCCGCGGCCACGGCGTGGCTGCTGGCCGTGTACTTCTGGCCGTGGCCCGGTTTTCTGCTCTACTCGTTCTTCGGCTCCGCCACTCTGCCGGAGAAGAGGACGGAGCGGCACGAGAAGATGCTTCTCGGCCTCGAGGAGGGCAGGAGATCCTTCCGATGCCTGTTCGACGACGAGGCCCACTGGCTGCCGGAGGACCTGGTACGGTTCGGGGCGCTGGGCAGGAAGCTCGGCGACATGTGCGTCACCAGGGGCAACGAGTTCCTGCTGATCGAGGACGAGAAGGAGTTCATCCGATCCCTGTCCGCCGACATCGACGGGGCGAAGGAGACGGTTCACCTGCTCTTCTACATATTCGCGCGAGACCGGATGACCGAGCCCCTCTTCCGCTCCATCGAGGCGGCCGTCGCGAGAGGGGTCAAGTGCCGTGTGCTGGTGGATGCCCTGGGTGCCAAGTCCTTCCTCAAACGCGACGCGAAGGCCCTGAGGGAGAGAGGCGTGCGGGTAGAGAAGGCCCTGCCCCCCAAGCTCTTTCGCAGGACTCCGACCACCGCCCGCTACGACCTTCGCAACCACCGCAAGATCGCGGTCATAGACGGCTGCGTCGGCTACACCGGCTCTCACAACGTGATAGAGCCGTCCTACGGCGGAAAGGCGGGAGGGCTCGAGTGGAAGGACCTGACCCTGTGTCTCAGGGGGCCGGTCGTGCTTCAGCTCCAGGGGGTCTTCCTCGAGGACTGGTTCGTGGAGACGGGGGAGCTGCTCGAGACCTCGGAGGCCTTCCCCGTCCCGGAGCTGACGGGTGACGCGGTGGTCCAGACGGTGCCCAGCGGTCCCTCCTACCCGTGGCAGAACTACCAGAGGCTTGTCGTCTCCGCGCTTCACGGCGCAAGGAAGTGGGTCGTGATAACCACCCCCTACCTGATACCGGACGACGAGCTGCTGCACGCGCTGGAGACGGCGGTCCTCGGCGGCGTCCGGGTACAGCTGGTGATCCCGGAGAAGAGCGACCAGTTCCTCGTCGGCAACGCGGCGAAGGCGTACTACGGCGCGCTGCTCGACTCGGGGGTGGAGATCTATCTCTTCTCCGAGGGGATCCTGCACTCCAAGACGATGACCGTCGACCACGACCTGGCCTTCCTCGGGACGAGCAACTTCGACATCCGCTCCTTCGCGCTGAACTTCGAGCTCAACCTTGTGCTGTACGGTAGGGGGGAGACGGAGGCCGTGAGGAAGGCGCAGCATGCATATATCGCCTCTTCGCGCCGACTGACACGGGAGGAGTGGGGCGAGCGCCCGACGGTCGTGCGAGTCATACACGGAATAACAAAGCTGTTCAGCCCCCTGCTGTAGGTCGGGCGCAGGGGGCTGTTTCAATGTTTCTTTTTTCCACCCGACGCCTATGGAGGTGTTCAAGATGCAAACCGGCATGATGCCGATGTTGCTTGAGAGAGTCCAGGATGTCTTTCACCCTGTCGAGGCCAGAGGGGGATCGCCGGTCGCGGCAATGGCGGGGCGGCTGCCTTACGTGAAGGAGCTGAGCGGGCACCCGAGGTTCTGCGGCTCCGTGATGGGGGTGGATGTGCTATGGGACTTCGACGTCCTTGAAAAACAGGGAATGAAGCCGTGCGACCCGGACTACACCGCGGAGTACCTGCTGGCGGGCAGGAAGGTCAGGGTCCTTGGACGACATCACCGCTACCTCGACTACCCGGTGAACGTCTTTCTCAACGTCTGCATGGTGTACGAGGGGATCCTGGAGATAGTCGACTTTTGCATCAACCTGCTGGCCCAGGTTGCGCCGGTCAACTGGTCCGCGTTTCACCTGCCGCGGGAGATGCACTTCACCCCGCTCGGCGGCAAGGACTCCTACCATTTCGACAGGGAGGCCGGGCGCATTATGCTGAACATGCCGACCGCGACCTACAAAAAACTGCCTATCGCGATAACAAGCGGCTCCGGGGCGGTCGGCAGGGTGACCTTCGACCTTGTTCCCGGCGAGACGTTCTTCCAGGGGTAAGGGGGCGGACATGAAGAAGATAGTCTACATCGACTACGAGAACATGCCGGGGGTCAATATCGAGGACGTGGAGGAGACCAAGTTTCTGATCTTCATAGGGCAGAACCAGAAGAAGCTGCCCACCGAGACTATAGTCAAGATGCAGCCGCTTGGGGAGCGCGTCGAGTGGATCACAATAAGCGGCTCGGGCAGGAACGCACTGGACTTCCACATAGCCTACTACCTGGCCAAGTACAACGTCTACAGCGGCGCCACTCACTACATCCTATCGAAGGACGCCGGGTACGACCCGCTGGTGAAGCACGTCGCCAGGTTTGGACAGAAAGTCAAGCGGATCATCACGCCGGAGGAGATAAAGGAGAAGGCGGTCCTGGCGCCCGAGCTCGCGCAGAAGTACGCCAAGGCGATCGAGATACTGAAGAAGCAGGACAAGATCCGACGCCCCAAGACCAGGAAGACGCTCTCCTCCAGCATCGAGACTCTTTTTTCGAGCCAGGTGTCGAAGGAGGACACGGATCTGATAGTTGAGCACATGTTCAGGGAGCGCTTCATCGAGGAGAAGAACAAGCGCATCGCCTACATGGACTGACCGTCATCCTCTCGTTGTCCTCGAAGCGAGCCCTTCGGCATGGAGGCGAGCAGTATCGCCGCTACGATCATGAGGCTTCCCGTCACCTCTCGTGCGGTGGGCATCTCGTTGCTCATAAGCGCCGCCAGGATGATGCCCGTGGGTATCTCTATCGTGCAGATGTGGCTTGACGTCGCCGCAGAGATGTACTTCAGCGACACGCAGTAGGCGCCGTAGGCCAGGATGCTCCCGAAGAAGGTTATGATCAGTATCATCCCCAGGTCGTGAGCCCCCAGGGCGGGGATGTCGCCCCATCCGGCCGAGAGGTGTTTTATCGTCGCCATTATCAGCCAACCGAGTAGGTGGGAGTAAAAAAGCAGCTTCGCGGCCGGCATTTTCTCGCGCGAGATCATCACCCGTCCGGCGATGAACTGCCCTGAAAGCCCGACCACCGCCATCGCTCCCCAGAGTATGCCGGGAAGCGAGAAGCTCTCCCCCGGCTCGCCCTTCGAGAAAACCCCCGTCCATACGCCCGCGATCACCAGCGCCGCCGCCACGTACTGGAGCGGTGTCGGGCGCTCCTTCGTGATCCACAGGTCGCCCAACAGGGTCACGAGCGGGAAGGTGTAGTGGATTATCAAAGCCTGCGGAACCGTGAGGTACTCCAGGGAGTACATGAAGCAGGCGCCGGTCATTGGGATGGCGAAGATGGAGTAGATCGCCAGCGAGATGCCCTCCTTGGGCGTCAGCCGGAGTGCCCTGCGATCCGTCAGGAGAATCCACAGGAGCATGAAAATCGCCACGAAAAATGCACGCAGAACTACGGTGGTGGTCATATCTACGCCCCTGAGGGCGAGTATCCGACCGACGGGGCTCACCACTCCCCAAGAGACGCCGGTTACCAACGCGGCCATGACGCCCGCCCAGTGCATGGACATACTGTTCAATCCCTTCTGAAATGAAGTAATGAGCCGACTATTCCAGGCATGCTCGAATAAGGGCTATCTGAGTGACCACGTGCTCTGCGGTCTTCGCGATGGCCTGGTAGTCGCCCTCGACTCCCGCCGGCTTGAGGAGTCCCGCTCCTCCCCCCACGGCGAAGGCGCCCGCTTGGAACCAGTCATCCAAGTTGACCGGTGCGACCCCGCCCAGGGGCATGACCCTGGCTTTCGGCAGGGCGGTGCGGGCGGCCCTGATGAACTTGGGGCCCAGAACGTCTCCCGGAAAGGCCCTCGTCAGATCCACGCCCCATTCCATGGCCTTTGCTATCTCCGATATTGTGCCGACTCCTGGTATGTAGGCCGTGCCGAAGCTGTTGCACATCCTCGCGACGTCCTCGTCGAAGAAGAACGAGCCGATAAAGTCTACCCCCGCGTCGATGCACCGTCTCGCGGTGGAGGCATCGGAAACCGCCCCTGCGCCCAGGGTCAATCCCTTGCATCGTCCTCGCTCGACCACCTCGTACATGATCTCGAAGACATACGGGCACGAGGTCGAAAACTCGAGCACGTCGATTCCTCCCTCGAAGACGGCCTCGGCTGTGGACACCCCGTCGTCCATGTCCCTGGCGCTTATTATCCCGACCACTCCGAGGTCGGACAGTCGCTGGAGCACTTCATGCTTTTGAACGTTCATTTTCCGCATCCTCCCGGCATGATCTTCCTGAAATGATGGCAGAAGGCCGTTCCCTCCGATGGAGACGGCGGCGTCAAAGGAGGTTTCTCATTCGAGCCAGCGCACAATCTCCTCCAGCATCGTTCGGTGCAACATCTTTGTAACCGATCCCGGTTTTCCGTTCCCAATGACCTGGTCGCCGATCCTGACCACGGGGACCACTTCCTTCACCGAGCCGGTGATGAAGGCCTCATCGGCGTCTGTCAACTCGGAGAGGAGAGGGCACCTCTCCTCGATCTCCATCCCCTTTTCCGAGGCGAGCTGCAGAATAATAGCCCTCATGGTTCCCTTGAGGACGCGGGAGAGAGGAGCGGTGATCAGCTTGCCCCCGGAGTAAAGGAAAAACGAGCTGTGTGCGGCCTCCGTTATCTCCCCGTCGGGGCAGTAGAGTACCTCGAACGCGTCCTCGTGCTTGGCGAAGCCGGAGTAGGATAACATGTAGTCGATGCTCTTGATGCCCGGTATGTGGCGCCCTCCGTCCACGGGGCAGAGCAGCACTCCGTTGGAGTATACCTCCGGCGCCGGCTTCTGGACCTTCTCGAACAGTATGAAGAGCCGCGCCGCCGGGAAAGTCCCGGATATGGAGATGTCCCCTCCGGTGATGTAGGGTCGGACCAGGCAATCCTCTGTCATCCTCGATATCCCCTCTCGTATGACCTCTTTTATCTCCTCGATGGAGAGGGGAAGCGTCATGGAGGCGCTGTCGGACGAGTTTGCCAGGCGCTCCAGGTGAGGGGTCAGCATCAGTGGACGCCTTCTAAAGGTACTGATCGACTCGAAGACTCCGACCCCGCGCAGTATGATGTAATCGGTGACGGGGAGTGTCGCCCTCTCCTTCGGCATGAACTCGCCGTCCATATAGCACAATGACATAAAGTCTCACCTCGAAAATTCGGTCTTGGAACCTTTGCAGTATAAGGGTATTATAGATAAAATGCACGGCTTTTGTCCGCGAAATACTCGTAAGGGAGACCAATTATGCCCAAGTCGACTCTACTGCGCCCGGCCGGCCGGGTTGCAATTTCGTTGCTCCTCCTGCTTTTCACGTGCGGTGGAGCGCTGGCAAAGAACAGCGGTTACCGGGTGATGATGATAAATTCCTATCACTCCACCGACTCGTGGACGGCGGAGACCATCGAAGGGATCAGGCAGACTCTCCTGTCCGAGGGCGCCGAGCTCGACTTGCAGATGGAGTTCTTGGATTCCAAGCACGACAGCTCGGCCGAGTCCATAAAGGCCTTCCGCGACTACGTCATCAGGAAATATTCGGGCAGGCAGCTGGACCTGATAGTTTGCACCGGCGACGAGGCGCTGAGTTTCGTCAAAAGCATCCAGCCGAGGTTCTTCCCCGATGTGCCGGCGGTCTTTTGCGGGGTGATGGTGGACGATATGTACGACCCTCGGGCCAGCCCCATGATGACTGGAATTTTCGAGGGTCTGGATATTCGCGGGACGGCTGAGCTGGCCCTCAAGCTCTTCCCGCGCACACAAAACCTGGCGCTCGTGAGCGACATGTCCGACGCCGGGATGGGCGTGGTGAGCCGCGCGAGAAGGGAGCTCTTCGGCCTGAGGGATAACTTGAACATAATCGATCTGTTCGGCCTCACGAAATCGCAGCTTCAGGACAGCCTCTCGGCCCTTCCCCCCGCGACCGTCATCCTCATGCTCGTGTATTTCGGGGACGGCAGGGGCAACTACTTCTCCCCCCGCCAGAGCTCCGCCATCGTGAGGGACTCGTGTTCCTACCCGCTGTTCAGCCTCTGGAGCATTTTTCCAGACGAGGGCGCCCTGGGGGGAAGCGTTCTTCGGGCGGGTATGCACGGCGAGAAAGCCGGCCAGATCGGGCTGAGGCTTCTCCACGGCGAGCCGCCCGCGGACATCCCCGCGCTGACAGACAGGGATTTCATCTCCGTGCTCAACCACGACGAGCTCTTCCGTTTTGGACTGTCGGCGAGCGCTCTTCCCGAGGGAGCGATAGTGGTTCACGAGCCTCCTCCCTCGTTTGTGCTGAATTGGCGGCTTGTCCTCGTCAACGCGGCCGTGATAGCGGCATGCGTTCTGTACATCTCCCTGCTGCTCTTCAACGAGCGCCGCCGGAGGAGGGCCGCCCGGTCTCTGACCCTTCGGAAATCCATGTGGGAAGGGCTGTTCGGCAACGCCCCCGAGGCGTTCGTAGTGATCGACGACAAGAACGTGGTCCACAACGTAAACAAAGCGTTCACCAGGCTGTTCGGCTACTCCAGGGAAGAGTCTATCGGAAGGGACGTGGACGACTTGGTCGCGGCGAACTCCGGCATCAGGCCCGAGGCCGTAGAGGTGACGAACAGGCTGAAACGGGGCGAGGCCGTCCACGAGGAGAGCGTCCGCACCGGCAAGCATGGAAAACGCGTCGAAGTAAGCATCCAGGGGTCGTTGTTCCCCTGGCCCGACGGCGGTGCCTATGGTTACGCGATATACACCGACATCTCAGGACGAGTCAGGGACGAACAGGCGATGGAGCACCACATAATCTCGGAGTCCGCCGTAGCGGCTGCATCCCGTACTCTGCTGTCCGGCAGCTCCTTCGGAGGGATCCCCCGGACCCTAGAGGAGATGGCAATTCTAGCAGGAGCGGACAATGGGTTCTTCGTCGAGTTTGACCCCTCCGGCATGATAGAGCGAGAGGCGCTCTTCTACGAGGACAAGGCCTCCTGGAGTTCGTCTCCGCATGTGTCCGACATCCTCTCCACAGAGGGGGTAGACGAGATCAACCGACGCCTGGAGGAGAAAGGACGCCTTCTCTTGGACGCTAGAAGGGAGCTGCCCCTTGAAAACGCCGCCCGCGCGAGGGAGCTGCTCCGTCGTTTCGGGAGCCCTCTCCTGATCATGCCGGTCTTCTCCGGCGAATCCGCCCGGGGGTGGGTAGGGCTGCGCATGCTGCAGGACTCGCTGCCCTCCTCGATCGACTCCGCACTCACGGTCTTTTGCGATCTTATGGGAAGCGTCATCCAGCAGGAGAGGCGGCGCGCATCGGCGACGGAGAACGCGAGGATCCTCGAGGGTACGTCCCACGGGATGGTCGAGATCCTCGGGCGAACCCTGGCTATGAAGGACCCCTACACGGTAGGGCACCAATTCGAGGTGGCCAGGCTCGCTCGTGCGATGGCTATTCGCGGGGGATTCGACGAGGATTTCGTCGAGAAGGTCTACTACGCCGGCCTTGTGCACGACCTCGGAAAGATCGTCGTCCCGTCGTCGATCCTCTCAAAGCCGGGGCGACTCAACGACGTGGAGTTCGCCATAATAAAAGAGCACGCGTTTCACGGATGGGAAATACTCTCATCGGCGGAGTTTCCCTGGCCCCTGGCGGAGATCGTGTTCCAGCATCACGAACGGCTCGACGGCTCCGGCTACCCCAATAGGCTGAAGGGCTCCGACATCATGGCGGAGGCGCGCCTGATCGCAGTCGCGGACGTCGTGGAGGCGATGACCTCTCACAGGCCCTATCGCCCCGGGCTTGGAATCGAGGCGGCGTTGGACGAGGTACGCTCCGGAAGCGGCAAACTGTTCGACCCGCTCGCCGTCGAGCTGTGCCTCGCGGTGATGGAGGACGGGTTCCTCTTCGACGAGAAAAACTACGAGCTGGCCCTTCCCTGACCCTTTGTGCGTTTTGCGCACGTAATGTATAATGAGTTCTGTCAATAGGTGTTGAATCTGAAAACAGTGACACACCGAAGCGGCTGATGCGAAAGGAGAGGGTTCGTATGTCGTTGCACGTGCTCGCAATCAATCCCGGCTCGACGAGCACCAAGATCGCATGGTTCACCGACGGCCATGAGGAGTGGAGAGAGACGGTCAGACACGATCCCGAGGGGCTGTCGCATTTTCCCTCGGTGGCGGACCAGTTTCAGTTTAGGCTCGACACGATAGCGGAGGCGACGGCGTCAAAGGGCGCCTCTTTCGACGATCTCTCCGCCGTCGCCGGCAGGGGAGGCCTTGTCGAACCGGTTCCGGGAGGCACATACCTGGTCGACGACTCGCTGCTCGCTCGCCTTAGGATGGGCAAGCCCTGGGAGCATGCCTCCAACCTTGGCGGGATCCTGGCGGACGCGATCTGCCGCCCGAGGAAAATCCCAGCGTTCATCGTCGACCCCGTCGCGGTCGACGAGATGATCCCCATGGCCAAGCTGACCGGCTTGAAGGAGCTGCCCAAGGTGTCGCTGAGTCATACTCTCAACGTGAAGGCCACGGTACGCCGAGCCGCCGCGGACCTGGGAAAAATGTGGGACGAGCTCAACTTCGTCGTCGCGCACGTAGGAGGCGGCATCACGGTCTGCACCCACGAGAAGGGGCGCATGACCGACCTCAACAACGCCAACGACTTCGGCCCCTTCTCTCCCGAGAGGAGCGGGGGGCTTCCAGCCGGGGACCTGATACGCCGCTGCCTGGAGAGCGGACTCACCGAGAAGGAGATGCTCAGGAGGGTGGTCGGCGGGGGAGGCCTCGTCGCCTACACGGGCACCAGCGATGTCCGCGAGGTCAAGGAAATGGCGGCGAAGGGCGACAGGGTGGCGAAACTGGCCTACGAGGGCATGGCCTACTGGGTGGCCCGCGACATAGGTGCCATGGCAGTGGCCCTTTCCGGCAAAGTGGACGCGATCCTGCTCACCGGCGGCGTCGCCTACGACGGGGATTTTGTGACACTTGTACAGAAGCGGGTTCAGTGGATTGCGCCCGTGCTGACCTACCCGGGCGAGGACGAGATGCCCGCTCTGGCCGAGGGTGCCTTCCGTGTTCTGAGGGACGAGGAGAAGGAGAAGATTTATTCCGACTACGCAACAGGAGGAGATCGCTGATGACGGCAGATGGCAAGTCGCTCTCCCGCCGTGCGGGGGAGGGGATCGATTTTCTGATCGAGGAGAGCAGGAAGGGGCGTCCGATGACGCTGGCGCTGGCCTGCCCGTACGGCGATGACGCATTGGGCGCCGCGTGCAGGGCGCAGAGGGAGGGGGTCGTGAAGACCATCCTGATCGGCGACGAGGCACGCATCCGGGCGACAGCGGAGAAGGACGGCTGCGACACGACCGGCGTCACCATAATCGACGAGTCCGACGACGACAGGGCGATAGCCAGAAGCGTGCAGATGGTCTCCTCCGGCGACGCGGACTTCCTCATGAAGGGGCTGGTCAAGACGTCGGCCCTTCTAAAGGCCGTGCTTAACAAGGAGTGGGGCCTGAGGACCGGGTCCCTCCTGTCGCACCTCTTCCTGTTCGAGATAGGGGCCCTCGGGGGCAAGGTCGTCGGAATCTCCGACGGAGGCATGAACACCTACCCGGACCTCGACGCCAAGGTGAAGATAATCGAGAACTCGGTCGCCTGCTTCCACAGGATAGGCGTCCCTCAGCCGAAGATAGCCGCGCTGGCGGCGGTAGAGGCGGTCAACCCGGACATGAAGGCCACGATGGATGCGGCGGCGCTCGCCAAGATGAACGAGAGAGGTCAGATAAAGGGCTGCCTCGTGGACGGCCCTCTCGCCCTGGACAATGCTGTGAGCGAGGAGGCGGCCAGGATAAAGGGCATCTCCTCACCCGTGGCGGGCAACGCCGACATGCTGCTTGTCCCGGACATAGAGTCCGGAAACTTCGTGGGCAAGGTGCTGATCTACATGACCGGCTGCAAGGGCGCGGGCGTCGTCCTCGGGGCGAGGAAGCCCATAGTCCTCACCAGCCGCTTCGACAGCGTGGAGACCAAGCTGCTTTCGATCTCACTGGGCGCCGTGGTCGCCCGTGGTTGATAAATATCACATCCTAAAAGAGGGGGACTCGTTTTAATGGAACAGATTCGTTCGCTTTCGCAGCTTTTGGAGTACGCAGGCAAGATAGGCGCGGAGAAGGGCCCGAAGAAGCTCTCGGTGGCAATGGCGGAGGACGCGGGGCTTCTTACCGCGATAGAGGAGGCGCGCAAGGCGGGATTCGCCGAGGCCATCCTGGTCGGAAACGGCGACAAGATGAAGACGGCCGCGGAGCAGTCCGGGGTCGACCTGTCCAACTACGAGCTCATAGACGAGCGTGACGAACCGGCGATGGGCATCGCCGCAGTGACCCAGGTCTCGTCGAAGAAGGCGGACATCTACATGAAGGGGCAGATCCACACCAACAACTTCCTCCGCGCCATGCTCAACAAGGAGTGCGGCCTTCGCAGGGGAAGGAACACCATCTCCCACTGCTACTTCCACAGCGTGGAGGGCTTCGACAGGATCTTCTTCATCTCCGACGCGGCCTTCAACATGTACCCCGACCTCGCCGCGAAGGCCGATATAACGCAGAACACCGTCGACCTTGCCCGCTCTTTCGGAGTTGCCGAGCCCAAGGTGGCGGTTCTGGCCGCGGTCGAGGTCGTGAACCCGGACATGCCCGCGACCCTGGACGCGGCGGCCCTCACCCAGATGAACAGGCGCGGGCAGATCAAGAACTGCATAGTGGACGGACCGTTCGCCCTCGACAACGCCGTCAGCGAGGAGTCGGCCAGGACGAAGGGGATAGTCTCCCCCGTGGCGGGCAAGGCGGACATCTTCATAGTGCCCGACATCGACTCGGGCAACATGCTCGCGAAGGGGATTGTCTACTTCTCCAAGAACGAGACGGCGGGGCTGATCCTCGGCGCCTCCGCGCCGATAGTGCTGACGAGCAGGGCGGACTCCAACAGGGCGAAGCTCCTCTCTATCGCCGCTGCGGTGGTCCTGTCCGACTTCAACAAGTAGGCATATCCACGATGAAGATCCTTGCGCTGAACCCCGGCTCCACCAGCACCAAGGTCGCCCTGTACGAGTGCGGTCCGGACGGTGCCAAAGAGCTCTGGAGCGACACGCAGCGCTACGACACGGATGTCCTTGGGCGCTTCTCCGGCGTGATGGAGCAGGAGGAGTTCCGCCTGGAGGAGATACGCAAGTGCCTCGCCGCGCACGAAACCTCGGCATCGGAGCTCGACGCGGTGGTCGGCAGGGGCGGCCTGCTGAGGCCGATCGAGAGCGGGACGTACGAGGTCGGCGAGGAGATGCTCTCGGACCTTCGGAGCTGCAAGTGGGGGGAGCACGCAAGCAACCTCGGAGCACCGCTTGCGATGAGGCTGGCGGCCGAGGGTCGTAACCCGGGCGCGTTCATAGTCGACCCGGTGGTCGTGGACGAGATGATCCCGGTGGCGCGCCTCTCCGGCCTGCCTGAGATCGAGCGCCGCTCCATATTTCACGCACTCAACCAGAAGGCCGTGGCCAGGAGGGCAGCCGCCGAACTGGGCAAGCCCTACTCCGAGTGCAACCTGGTAGTCGCCCACATGGGGGGCGGGATCTCCGTGGGCGCCCACGAGAAGGGCAGGGTCATAGATGTGAACAACGCCCTCGACGGGGATGGCCCCTTCTCGCCCGAGCGGGCGGGCAGCCTGCCCACGGGCGGTCTGATAAAGATGGCCTTCAGCGGGAAGTACGAGCTCCCGCAGATGCTGAAGATGCTCACGGGAAAGGGCGGCCTGGTGAACCACCTCGGTACCAACGACCTGAGGGAGGTAGTCCGCCGGATGGACTCCGGAGACGAGACCGCGCGCATGTTGTTCGAGGCCATGGCCTATCGGATAGCGAAGGAGATCGGTTCCTGCGCCGCCTCCCTGGGGGGAAAGGTGGACGCGATAGTGCTCACCGGGGGGTTGGCTTACAACGAGCGCTTCACGGACCTCATAAGCTCCAGGGTGGAGTTCGTCGCGCAGGTTAAGATCTATCCGGGAGAGGACGAGATGCTGGCCCTCGCAGAAGGCGCCCTCAGGGCCCTGGGCGGGGACGAGCCGTCCAGAAAATACAAGAGAGTCTAGCGGCAGCGGCCGGGAGCGATTATTGAAGAGGCGAAGGAGCGTCGCATGTCTTTTCGGTGCGGCGCTCCGTATTCTTTGTTCAGGAATTTGATGAAACAGCCGGGAGGCGATAGCGATGGATTTAAAATACGACCCTCACTACTACCCTTACCCCTCCAGGAGGAGCGTGGTGTACGCATCCAGGGGGATGGTGTGCACCTCTCATCCTCTGGCGGCGAACGCGGGGCTTGACATAATGAAAGCGGGAGGAAACGCCGTGGACGCCGCCGTGGCGACTGCCGCGGCTCTGACCGTCGTGGAGCCGACCGCAAACGGGATCGGCAGCGACGCCTTCGCGCTGATCTGGAAGGAGGGCAAACTCTACGGCTTCAACGCCAGCGGCCCGTCCCCGGCGGCTATCACCATGTCCGTCGCCGAGTCGCGCGGCTGGAAGGACACGGGGAAAATGCCCAGGTTCGGCTGGGCGCCCGTGACGGTCCCCGGTGCTCCCGCCGCCTGGGCGGAGCTTGCGTCCAGGATGGGAAGGCTGTCGCTCGAGACGGACCTGGTTCCCGCCATCGATTTGGCCCGCCGCGGGCACGCCGTGTCGGTGTCGACCTCCCGCTACTGGGAGATGGGGATAAAGAGATATTCATCCGAGAAGGGAGAGGAGTTCCGCGCCTGGTTCGATACCTTCGCTAATGGCGGACGAGCGCCCCGACCGGGAGAGGTTTGGAGGTCCGAGCCCCACGCCTCGACCCTTGAGCGGATCGGCGCAAGCGGGGCGAGGGACTTTTACGAGGGTGCCATCGCCTCCCGCATCATCGACGCGGCCCGCAGCAGCGGGGGGTACATCACCGGGGAGGATCTCGCGTCCTTCTCGCCCGAGTGGGTGGAGCCGATAGGGGTGAAGTACCGCGGGTACGACGTCTGGGAGATCCCCCCGAACGGGCAGGGGATAGCCGCCCTGATAGCCCTGTCGCTGCTCGACGGCTTCGAATTCTCGTATCACGACGACCCGGCCTGCGTCCACCTTCAGATAGAGGCGATGAAGGCCGCCTTCGCGGACGCTCACCGTTACGTAGCGGATCCTCGTTTTGCCGAAGTGCCGGTGAAGGAGCTGCTCTCCCGGGCATACGCCGACTCCCGCCGCGCCGATATTGGCGACAGGGCCGCCGACTGGAGAGCAGGAGACCCCAAGCCGGGAGGCACGGTCTACCTCTGCACGGCCGACGCCGAAGGGACGATGGTCTCCTACATCCAGAGCAACTACATGGGCTTCGGCTCTGGCGTTGTGATTCCGGGGACGGGCATTGCCCTCAACAACAGGGGCCACTGCTTCTCCCTGGAGGATGGGTATCCGAACGTCCTCGCCCCAGGAAAGCGCCCGTACAACACGATAATCCCCGGCTTTCTCACCAAAGAGGGAGTGCCGGTGGGGCCCTTCGGGGTGATGGGTGGCTTCATGCAGCCGCAGGGTCACGTGCAGGTGGTCATGAATACTCTCGACTTCGCCATGAACCCCCAGCAGGCCCTGGACGCGCCGCGATGGCAGTGGACCGGCGGGGTCGACGTATCGGTCGAATGTTCGTTCAACCAAGACCTTGCGCACAGCCTGGCGAGGAGGGGACACTCCATGAAATACGAGATGGAGCCGGGCGGCTTCGGACGAGGGCAGGTAATCTGGAGGACGCCGTACGGAACCCTGGCGGGCGCGACCGAGTCCAGGACCGACGGTTGCGCGGCGGCATGGTGATGGTGGCACGTTAGCAAAAAGCGTGCGTCTCCCCGAAAGCCCGTTTTTACTGCCGGATGCTTGCACCGCCGGGCTTTTTGCATTACGATGTTGAAAAGGTCTTTGAACAGCAGTCGGGGGTGAGTGTCATTCGCGTTGTCTTGCCTGTAAGTGAAATCCAGCCCCCCTGGGTCATAGACGAGGACATCCTCTCTCCCAGCGGAGTACCGCTGGTCGTCAGCGGGGCGCCCATAACGCCGTCGCTGAAGAACGCCATGATCCGAAACGGGATAATGACCATCAGGGTCAGGACCCCCGACGAGAAGAGCTACGACCATAAATCGCCGATACCGGTCGGCCTGAAGGCCACGGTGAAACAGGGCGTGCAGAAAATAATGCACCAGACGTCGCGCGGCCGGAGGATCTCCCCCAAGCTGCTCGCCGAGGTGGAGGGTCAGATATCGATCCTGATCGAAGCACTCTTCGCCGGGGAGGGCCATGTCTTCTCCGAGCTAAGATCCCTCTCCAACCACAGCGAATACACCTATGAGCACTCATGGTCGGTTACTCTCTTCTCCGTGGTCCTGAGCAGGGCGGCCTGGGAGAGCGGTGTCCTGAAGAGGTTCGACTATACGGCGAGGCTCAACCTGGGTATGGGGGCCGTGCTCCACGACATAGGCAAGACATTCGTTCCCCCTGATATCCTGGACAAGCCAGGACCGCTGGACGAGGCCGAGTGGGACGTGATGCGCCTTCACCCCAAAAAGGGCTTCGACCTGCTGCGCTCCTACAACTACCTCATGCCCATGGTACGGGCCATCGTCGCCTTCCATCACGAGCGCCTCGACGGAAGCGGCTACGGCCTTGTCAAGGGGAAACACCTCGATGGCGAGAACATACCGATGCTGGTGAGGCTCGTATCGATCGCCGACGCCTTCGACGCCATGACGAGCTCGCGACCCTACAAGAGAGGCATGCTCCCCTTCGAGGCTTTGGAGGTCGTCCTCGATGGTGCCGGCAGCCAGTTCGACCCGGACATCGCTCCCCTGATGGGCAGGGTGGTCGTGCCGTTCCCGGCAGGCTCCCTCCTGCTGATGAAGGACGGCTCGGTGGCCTCGGTCCAGACGCCCGGAGGCCTGAATGAACGCTCTCAGCGGCCTGAGTGCATAACGGTGGCCTCACTGTCGAAAGAGGTCCGGAGGCCGCTGGGGGACGTCTTCACCCTGAAAGACCGCTTGGACGTCCTGCTGGGCGCGACGTGTCCGGAAGGACTTGTTGAAAGGCTCTTCAAGGAGGGCGACTCCCGGATGTTTACTCGGGGAGGGGACAAGCGCATCTCCCTGCAGGCGGCTCTTCCCCTGTGGGACGAGCTTTTTTCGAAGGCCCTGGAGAAGGCCTTGACATAGTCCTCCCCTGTTTCGGCAAACGTCAAGGGCGGCTCTTCGATTGCGAAGCACCGCCCTTTCGATTATACTTATCGAACGAAAAGGAGGGGATCGGGCGTGAACATCGATTCCTTGCTGGCGGTCGCCAGGGGCGACTCTCCTGCCGACTTGGTGCTGCGGGGTTCGCTGGTGGCGAATGTATTCACCCTGGAGTACGAGAAGGTCGACGTGGCGATATACGGCGGTCGCATCGCCGGGGTGGGGCATGGGTACGACGGACGCGACGAGCAGGACCTCTCGGGTCTTGTGCTTGCGCCGGGCTTTCTGGATGGGCACTGCCATATCGAGAGCACCATGCTGACCCCTGCGGGCTTCTCCGAGCTGACTTCTGTGCGCGGCACCTCCGCGGCAGCGGCAGACCCGCACGAGATAGCCAACACCTGTGGCATGGCCGGGGTCGAGTATATGTGGCGCGAAAGCCTCGACTGCCCGGTGGACATCCTCTTCACCGCCCCCTCCTGCGTTCCTGCCTCGCCCTTCGAGACGCCGCTTGAGCCGCTTGACGCGGAGGCGATAGCCGAGATGTTCGAGCGAGGCATGTGCGACTCGCTCGGCGAGGTGATGAACTACCCCGGCGTCATCCACGGGGATGCGGCCCTGTGGGCCAAGCTGTACGCATCCGGAAGGAGACCCCGCTCGGGGCATGCCCCCGGGCTCTCCGGAAAGGAGCTCTGCGCCTACCTTCTATCCGGCTGCGACTCCGACCACGAGAGCTTTGCCATCGACGAGGGCCGGGAGAAGCTACGGCGCGGCATGTGGCTCATGATCCGCGAGGGTGCAACCGAGAAAAACCTCGCCGAGCTCGCGAAGCTGGTAAAGGAGGACCCCGCCCGCTCAAGCCGCTGCATGATGGTCAGCGACGACCTCACCGCCCGCTACCTCAGGGACTTCGGCCACATGGACGAGAAGATGCGACTTTCAACCCGACTTGGAATTCCCCCCCTGATTGCCCTTCGAATGATCACCCTATCAACGGCCGAGTACTTCGGCTGGCGCGACAGGGGCGCCATAGCCCCGGGCCGCCGGGCGGACCTGGTCGCGGTCGACTCGCTTGAGAACTGCAACGCACTGAAGGTCTGGAAGGACGGCGAGCTTGTCGCCGAGGAGGGAAGGCTGCTGGCTGGCCAGCTACCCCGCGCGAAGCCGCCCGTAGTCAGGACGAAGCCGGTCTCCGTTCCGCCCGGGGAGTCCTTCCGGGTCGAGGTGCCGAGCGGCGCTAGGATAAGGGCCATCGGCGTCAAGAGGGGGCAGGTGGTTACCGAACATTTGCTGATCGAGCCGACCGTCCGCGATGGACTGGCCGTCGCCGATCCCTCGCGCGACCTGGCGTACCTCGCGGTACTCGAGAAGAACCAGGGGACGGGCAGGCTGGCCGTGGGCTTTGTCCGGGGGCTTGGGCTGAAGGAGGGCGCTATCTGCTCCTCCGTGGCCCACGACGCTCACAACTTCGTAGCGGCCGGGATGGACATCGCTTCCATTAGGAGGGCCTTCGCCTTCCTCGTTGAGCAGGGCGGGGGGATAGCCGCCGTAAGGGGCGAGAATGTGCTCTCGTCTCTGTCCCTGCCTGTGGGCGGGCTGATGAACCCATCGCCGGCGGACGAAGTCATAGATTCTTTCGAGAAGGTCGAGCGGGCTGCGGCGGGCCTGGGGACGGATCTGGAGCACCCTTTCATGGCTATGAGCTTCCTCTCGCTGTCGGTCATACCCGAATTGAAGCTGACCGACCAGGGGTATGTCGATCTCGGCAGGGGCGGCTTGCAGTCGATGTTCATAGAATAAGACCACATAACAGAAAGGCGGGAGAAAAACAATGTCGTTTTTGGAGAAGCAGTTCAGGCTCAAGGAGTGCGGCACGGACGTTAAGACGGAGGTCATGGCGGGGATAACCACCTTCATGACGATGGCCTACATCATCTTCGTCAACCCCGGCATCCTATCGGCGGCCGGGATGCCGTTCGGCGCGGTTATGACCGCCACGTGTCTGTCCGCGGCCATCGCCACCTACCTGATGGCGTTCATGGCCAACTACCCGATAGCGCTCGCGTCGGGCATGGGGCTCAACGCCTTCTTTGCGTTCGGCGTCGTGCTGGGGATGGGGATCTCCTGGGAGGTCGCGCTCGCGGCGGTGTTCATCGAGGGAATACTCTTCATTCTGCTGACCCTCACCAAGCTGCGCGAGAGCGTGGTCAATGACATCCCCATGTCCCTCAAGATAGGGATCTCGGCCGGCATAGGGCTGTTCATAGCGTTCATCGGCCTGCAGGGCGCGAAGATAATTGTAAAGGACGACGCGGTGCTGGTGGCCCTCGGAGACCTCAAGAACCTGGAGGTAGGTTTAGCAGTAGCGGGATTCTTCATCATGGCCGTGCTGCAGGCTCTAAAGGTCAGAGGCGCGATACTCATCGGGATCTTGGTGATCACAGCCGCGGCGATACCGCTCGGCATCGCCCAGGCGCCGGAGAGCTTGATATCGGCGCCCCCCTCGGTCATGCCCACCTTTATGAAGATGGACTTCTCGGGACTGGCCAACCCCAACTTCTGGATCGTCTTGTTCTCCTTCTTCTTCGTGGACTTCTTCGACACGGTCGGCACTCTCGTCGGGGTCACCAAGCGGGCGGACATGCTTGACTGCGACGGCTGCCTGCCCAAGGCGAAGGAGGCCCTGATGGCCGACGCCGTTGGAACAGTGGCGGGCGCCGTGCTCGGAACCTCGACTGTCACATCCTACGTGGAGAGCGCCAGCGGGGTGGAGGTGGGAGGCAGGACAGGACTCACCGCTTTCGTCACTGCGACCCTGTTCATCCTAGCCCTCTTCTTCTCGCCCATAGTGGCGATAGTGCCGTCCTGCGCGACGGCCCCGGCCCTGGTGCTGGTAGGAGTCTTCATGATGATGAGCGTCAAGGACATGGACTACGACAACTGGACGGAGCTCGTCCCGGCCTGCATCGCCATCATGGTCATGCCCTTCAGCTACAGCATCGCGGTCGGCATTGAGTTCGGCATCATCTCCTACGTGGGGATAAAGATACTCAGCGGAAAGTCGAAGGACGTCAGCGTCATAATGATGGGATTGGCGGTGCTATTCGTCGCCAAGGAGCTGTTCTTCTAGCAACGGACGGAAAAAGGAGCGCCCTCCAGGGCGCTCCTTTTTTTGTCGTACCTGGTACTTGCCATCCCGTGATCCGTGTCATCCCGAGGCGGCTGTTTTGTGTTTGCCATTCTTGGTTTGTGTCATCCCGAGGCGTTTTTTGCCGAGGGATCTCAGACCAATTCCGTAGTCACTGTCTCTCGCCGTTGCGCTCTCCGCCCCACGACTCTATGCTTGACGGAGGCACAGCGAAGCGAACCTTTGAACCGGGGCGCAAGTTCAATGCCTGGTAGGACTCCGACGGATGCTCCGCCTGCCAGATTATCCCGTGCTCGGAGGTAAGGTACAGGCGCATCGCGCCTGCCAGCGGCGTGGTCTCCTCTACTACGGCGGAGAAGACGTTGCCGCGAAGGTCCGGGTCGATCGGAATGTCCGGGTAGAGTATGCGTATCCTGTCAGGCGCGACGAACACGAGGCTTTCCCCCGTCGTGTGTGATCCGCCGTCAAGCGAGAGCGACAGGCTGTCGCCCTCGAACCGGTAGCCGCACTCGCTGTCGCAGCCGATTATCCGGCCTCTGAACAGGTTGCCCCATCCCAGGGCGCTCCAAGCCTCGCCCCGCGCGCCCTTCTCCCAAAGGCGCTCCACGGGGAAACTCTCCTCCACAAGCCCGTCGCGGATCACGAAGACCCTGTCCCCGAGCGAGCATAGGTCCTCGATCTGGTGCGTTACGTACAGCATCGGTATTCCCGCCTCGGCCCGAACCTCCCTCAACTCTCTGCGAAGGCTGCGTCTGAGAGGTCCGTCCAGTGCGCTGAAGGGCTCGTCGAGCAGCAGCAGTGCCGGCTCAGCAGCGAGTGCCCGGGCAAGAGCCACCCTCTGGCGCTGCCCCCCGGACAGGCGCGAAGGCAACCTGTCCTCGAATCCTTCCATCTTCATGCGCGCCAGCCACAGGGCCGCCTTTTCTCGCCCGGCCCTGCCTTTCGGCAAGGCGTAGGCGACATTTTCCAATGCCGTCATGTGAGGGAAGAGGGCAAGCCCCTGGAAGAGCAGTCCGACGCCTCTCTCCTTCGGAGGAAGGTTTACACCTCCGAAGGACGAGTAGAGGGTCCTGTCGCCGAGGGTCAGCAGGCCCTCCTTCGGGGTGCGCAGCCCTGCGATGGTCCTGAGGGTCATGCTCTTGCCCGAACCGCTTCGACCGAACAGAACCCCCGTCTCCTCCCCCAGGGACAGGTTTACGTTCATGGAGAAACCGCCGAACGAATCGGAGAATTCCGCGTCAAGCATGGTGCTCATTCCTCCCCTCCTCTAGGAGCCTGACCAGGTAGAGGCTCGCGAATCCTGCGCCCACAAGCAGCAGGGATGCGGCATGAGCCCCCGCGAAGTCCAGCGTCTCCACCCGGTTGTAGATATAGAGGGGAAGAGTCTGGGTCCTGCTCGGAATGTTGCCCGCGATCATCAGGGAGACGCCGAAGTCGCCGAGTGCCCTTGCGGACGACAGAGCCAGACCTACCAGCAGAGTGCGGCGGGACAGCGGAAGGGTGATGGTGCGAAATACAGTCCACTCTCCCTTGCCGAGAGTGCGCGCGGCGTCCTCCAGCTCGCGCTCCACCGAGGAGAACGCAGCGCGGGCGGACTGGATCATGATGGGAAGGGCCGAGACCACCGCCGCCAGCACCAGCGCGCGGAAGGAGAAGAGGATTCCGAGCGGCTTCAGCATGGGTGACTTGCCGATCGCAAAGAGCAGGTAGAAGCCCATCACGGACGGGGGCAGTATCAATGGAAGCTGCACCAGTAGGGAGACGAATCCCTTGCCGGGAAACCGGGAGCGGGCCAGAATCCATCCTATCCCGCCCCCTAGAAGTATCAGCAGCGGGATAGCGAAGCAGAGGACTCGCAGGCTGAGCAACAGCGGGCGTATCATCGTCCCGGACAAATCACGCAGCTACCGAGTCCGGCGCCTCAGGGTGCCATGAAGCCGTACTTCTCGAGAAAGGGGAGTGCCTCCGGTGAGCGGATGAACTCCCAAAACTCAACCGCCGACCGGGATGCCCGCCCACTGACGAGCCCTCCGAACAGTGTCTGGGGCTCGGCGTCCAGCAGTGTCCAGGCTCCCTCGCCGAGCGAGGCCGCGGTGCTCAGCGGCAGGATAGCCAGATCCGCCGCGCCGCTCATTGCGGCAAGGCCTGTCTTCAGCACATCTCCCCCTATGAAAAGCCTTTCATCTGCCTCCAAATCCTCAAGCAGTCCCTTTTCGGACAGGTAGGTCCGGGCTCTCTTTCCGAAGGGCGCCGTCTCGGGGTTGGCGATTGCGACGCTCTTCGTCCTGTCACCGAGCAGATCGAGGGAGGGTGAAGCCTCTCCGGAGTGCCAGAGGACCAGCGGCATTACCGCGAATGGAAGGGGAGATCCTTCCAGCAACTTCCTCTCCTCCGCGTAGCGCGCCCACTGCTCGTCCGCACTGAGAAACAGGTCGAACGGCGCCCCCGTCTCTATCTGCCTTGCCAGGTTGCCGGACGCTCCGAATACTCCTTCGAGCTCCGTGTCCCGGGCTCCGTTGAACCAGGGCAAGACTTCAGCGAGCATTGACTGAAGCGACGCGGCGGCCGCGACGATCCCCGCCCTGTCATTTGCCGCGGCGCTGGAAACGCCGAAGGCGAATGCGATTATCATTGAGCAGATTAACAGCCTGTTAAGAAAGACTCTCATACGGAATTCCTCCTAAATGCAACATGGTTGCATTATTGTAGCGGCGTAGACGATTCTTGGCAAGAGGTAAGAATGGTACAAGGGGTCAGGGTGAGAATCACCTCCGGAAAAATCGCGCGATCGTATCAGGTATCCATCCTCTCGATCCTCCCGCGCCGCAGGAAGATTCTCTTTTGGGTCACTCCGTCGAGCCACTGCAGGTCGTGCGTGGCTATGAAGGGAAGGGCGCCCCAGAGTTTGCGCGCGTCGAGTATGACTCGAGCTATCAGCTGTGCGTTCTCCTCGTCCACGTTAGCGGTTGGCTCATCCAGAAGCAGTACTTTCGTCCTGAGCACCAGGCGCGAGGCGAGCGCGACTCGCCGGGCCTCCCCGCCTGAGAGCTGGTACCACTCCCTCCGCGCGAAGTCAGGGGAGAGGCCGACCATCTCCAGCGCCTCGACGACCCTGTCGCGGACATCCCTGGCCCCGCGGGCCTTCAGTCCGTAGGCGACATTATCGAACACGGACCGCCTCAGCAGGTAGGGGTCCTGCATCAGCATGGTTACGTTCAGCGCGTCCTTGCCGTCGATATCGGCACTTTCTCCCATGAAAAGAAGGTTCCCCGAGATGGGAGGCAGAAGGAACGCGAGGAGGTTCAGCAGGGTGCTCTTTCCGCTGCCGTTATGCCCGACGAAGGCCACGGGGCCATCGTCATTAAGGGCCAGCGAGTCGATCCACAGGACCGGCTTGCCGTCGTAGCCGCAGACTATGTCCTTCAGCTTGTAGACAGGGGTCTTCATGGCGACCGGATCACACCGCGCTCCTTCCGCGGAGGAATGAGACGCTCCAGTTGAGCCCGAAGGAGAGACACAGCAGCAGCACCCCCAACGCTATCCCGGTGGCGAAGTTGCCCTTGCCTGTCTCGAGCGTTATGGCGGTAGTCACGGTCCTCGTGTGCCACTTGATGTTGCCGCCGAGCATCATCGACACGCCCACCTCGGCTGTCACTCTCCCGTAGGCTGTGACCGCGGCCAGCAGTATCTGGTGGCGAGCCTCCCACAGGGTGGACAGCAGCAGCCTCCGTCCCCTGGCGCCAAGCGTGAGAAGAGTGAAACGGAGGCGACGATCGGTGTTCTCGACTGCGGAGGCGGTGAGCGCGATGATGATCGGCAGGGCCAATATCGTCTGTCCGATCGCCATTCCAGTGGTGGTGAAGAGCAGCTCGAACCTGCCGAACGGGCCTCGGTTGGATATGAACGAATAGACGAACAGGCCGACGACCACGGTGGGTATCGAAAGAAGCGTGTCCACCAGCAGTCGAATCCCTCGCCTGCCGGGGAACGAGAAGTGCCCCAGCGCGAAACCCGCGGGTATGCCTATGAGAAGGGAGACGGACATTGACAGGCTCGATAGCCTCAGAGTCTCGAAAACTGCGGACCAGACCTCCTCGTCGCCGGAGAAGAGGAGAGAGAAGCCCTGTATGAAGCCCTCGGAGAGGTAGTTCAACGCGCAACACCCTTTCATCGGAAGCAGTCGTACTGGTTGACGGGGAAATATGATATCATATCCCCTGCGCAGTAAAAACGCATGAAAGCAAGGAGGAGATAGTTGTGAGTCTTCGCAGACTTTGTGCCTTCGTTCTGATCGTTGTCTTGGTCGTATTCGGTGCGGGTGCCTGCTCGGCGACGGAGGTCCTTCGCATGGCCACCACCACCAGCACCGACAACACCGGCCTGCTCGACTACCTCGCCGAGCTCCTGCTGGAGGAGAAGGACATCGAGCTTCAGTGGGTAGCGGTCGGCACAGGCAAGGCCCTGGAGTACGGTAGAAACGGCGATGTCGACGTGCTGCTGGTTCACGACCCCGAGGCCGAGGCCAAGTTCGTGGAAGAGGGTGCGGGAGTCAACCGCCGCCAGGTCATGTACAACGACTTCATAATCGTGGGGCCCGACTCGGACCCGGCGAAGATCCGGGGGCTCTCCGTCACGGAGGCTTATAAAAAGATTGCGACCGAGGAAGAGCCGTTCGCCAGCCGCGCGGACAAGTCCGGCACTCACATGGCCGAGCTTCGCCTCTGGGCCGCGGCCGGCGTGCAGGAGCCGGACAGGGAGAAGTGGTACATCCAGACCGGGCAGGGTATGCTCGAGACGCTCATGATAGGCGCGGAGCGCAAGGGCTACGTCTTCACCGACCGAGGGACTTTCATCAAGTACGAGGATTCGCAGAAGGAGCACGCCGGCCTGGCGATAGTGCTGGAGGGCGACGACTCGCTTAAGAACCAGTACAGTGTCATAGCCGTCAACCCGGAGAAGTGGGAGAACACACGCTATGACCTGGCCATGACCTACATAGACTGGATGGCCTCGCCGTCGACCCAGAAGGCCATCGCAGACTTCTCCCTGCTGGGCAAGCAGCTCTTCTTCCCTAACGCCGAGCAGTAAAGACGCGATCCGTCTTTGAGAATCCAGGGCCGGGGCAGTCATCGACAGCCTTGGCCCATTTTTTTTATGAATGGCCCCGCCGGGTCATCCCATGAGGAAAAGCCTCTCGAGGTCGTCCGCGGGCATCGGTTTGCCGTAGTAGAAACCCTGCGCGTCGTCGCACTCTTCCTGCCTCAGGTAGTTCAATTGCGATTCCGTCTCGACCCCCTCGGCCATCACCTCGACCCCCAGCCCCTTGGCCAGGTTGATGATCGTTGTAGTGATGGTCCGGTCCTTTGCGTCTCTCTCCGTCCCCTGGACGAAGGGCATGTCTATCTTCAACCTGTCTATCGGTAGAATCTTCAGGCGGCTGAGGGAGGAGCACTCGGTCCCGAAGTCGTCGATCGAGATATACACCCCTAGTTTTTTCAGCTTCTTCAACTTGCCCAGCACCAGCTCCGTCTCCCTTATGGCGGCGCACTCCTTGATCTCCAGCTCCAAGTATTTCGGGTCCAGCCTGGCCTCCTTCAGGATGACCGCGAGGTTGTCCACGAAGTCCGGGTTGTAGAGCTGAACCACGGAGAGGTTCACGGCGATCCTCATCCCGGCCGGGGCCTTCTTCGTCCAGCGTTTTCTCTGCCCCACGGCCGAACGCAGTATCCACTCCCCTATGCCGTCTATGGTGCCGTTCATCTCCGCCAGGGGGATGAAGGAGCCCGGCGGGATGATGCCCATCACCGGATGATTCCATCGGACGAAGGCCTCGACCCCGACTATCTCATCCGTTTCAAGGTTGAACTGCGGCTGGTAGTGCATGACCAGCTCGCCCCTGTCCTGGACCCCGTACAGCTCGCTTGAGAGCTCATTGGCCCTCATGACCTCGTCCTTCATGTCCTCCGTGCACATCACGTACTGGTTCTTCCCCCTGGATTTGGCCATGTACATGGCCACGTCGGCGTTCTTAAGCAGCGTCTCCTCGTCGGTTCCGTCGTGGGGGTAGACAGCCGCGCCGGCGCTGCCCGAGATGAAGAAGTTCTGTCCGTGCACGTAAAATGGGTGGACGAATATCTCCATTATGTCCTCCACGGCCTTGGCGATGCTGACGTAGTCCGCGACGTCGTTCAGAAGGATCAGGAACTCGTCTCCGCCGAACCTGGCCACCGTGTCCGACCTGCGAAGGCGCTGCTGAAGGCTGCGCGCCACCTCCTTCAGCAGCGCGTCGCCTCCGCTGTGCCCCAAAGTGTCGTTGATCATCTTAAAACTGTCCAGGTCCATGAGGATTACGCCGACCAGCCTGTTGTTACGCTTCGCAAGATGTATGGCTTGGGCCAGCCTATCTGAGAAGAGGGTGCGGTTCGGCAGGCCGGTGAGCTGGTCGTAGTAGGCCATTAGCTCGATCTCCTTCTCCGAGCGGATACGTATGAATCCGTCGGCGAGCAGGTTCGACAGGATGTTAAGCAGCTCCGTGTGAGTCTCGGACCACTTCCTGCTCTCCTTTGTCGACTGCATTCCGAGGAAGCCGAGTATCTCCCCGTTCTCCTCTATCGGGACGGCCGCCGCGGACTTGACTCCCTGCTGCAAGAGCTCTCCCCTTTCATCCGAGAGAGCATCGGAGATGATCTTGGTGTTGTCGATGAAAAAGAACTTGTTCTCACTAAAATGATCGATCCACTTGGATAAGGCATCGCGGGCTATGGGGTTGACGTGACGTGGAACGGGAGGGACTCCCTCGGCGTTCCATTCGTAGGAGTAGAGAGCGTCCTCTCTTTCGGCATCGAACAGAAATATGCTGGCCCTGTCGGCTTGGAAGAATGTCGCGATTTTCTCCAGAAGCAGATTTGCCTTCCGGTCCAAGCTGGATATATTGATGCTCACAAGTTCGGTGGATATCTCCGAGATCAGCTTTTGCGAACGGGTCTGCAGCTCGATCTCCTTCACCCTGACCACGTATGTCTTGTTGACCAGCAACCCGACGAAAAAGGCCACCAGGAGGATGCTGATCCTCGCCGCGTAGTCGAACGTGTCCATGATCACGAAATCGGACGGCGCGTTTATGACCACCGGTATCTGTGTCGCGATCGCCACGGCGGTGACGAGGATCAGGGGCAAACGCGATGTGAACAGTAGGGTAACCATCATTATCACCACGGGAAAGACCCAGATGGTTATGGCCGCATACTCAATGAACTGCCAGGTCAAGGCGGGAATGCTGAGCAGCATGACGAGCAGCATGGCGTTCTTTCTGATGTCGAGGGTCGCGATGAACTGGGTCGCCAGCGTCAAAAACCCGAAGAGGAAGAAGATGTAGCTCGCCTGGAGCATCGAGCGCATGGAAAGATCGCTCTGGACTGCGAAGGGGAAGAAGTGGGCAAGGCCGGTTGTTATCCCGCCCATGATGAACGCCGCCCCCAGGCTGAACACCAGCTTTGAGTTGGTCAGCTCCTCCAGGAAGAGCTCGTCGTCCGGGTCGGGCGACGTCCTCATCAGCCCGAATTTTACCATGGCGATATACATCCCCGCCAGCAGCAGAAGAGGGAAGAACGCCTTTAGGGACGGCACATTGTAAAGCCGAAGAGAGTGAAGCAGGTGGCCCATGAACCAAGGGGGCACGAAGGCGAGGATCGCTGAAAACATGAGTATCCTCGCCTGCCCTTTTATCTTTCCGTCCTGTGAACCCCTGCCCCATCGCCATAGCAGGGCAAGCCCCAGGAGGACGTACAGGACTTGGTACGTTAAAAATGCATAGAACCATTCGCCTCTTTCAAGAGTGTGGGCGTATCCCAGTTCTGTGCTCTGAAGCTTGTAAAGCGAGGATGAGAAGTCGTTCGATAGAGAGAACGCGAAGATCAGGACTATGGTCGGCAAGTAGAGAAGGTGTGGAAACAATCCCCCTCTCCGCTTTTTTACCGTGCTCGTAAGGAGCATTACAAAGTGCAGAAACAGCGCGTATAGGGCGGCGTGTCCGGAAAAGGCGAACTTATTCCAAATAAGACATGACTCCGGGCTGGGGGCGGAGCTTGCTATCGATACTCCAAGGGAGTGTACGGCAAATGACAAGCAGAGAAGAAACAGGGTCTTGTTGAGGCTGTCATCCTTATTCAGGTGAACCGCGTAGATTCCGAAGAAAAGGTAAATAGCGAAGATCCCGAAGAAGAGCAGAGACGTTAGAAGAGGTGCTAACTCCATGTGATACCCCTCCATGTTTTTTCAAAGGCCGGTCCGTCAATGAGCGGTTCGGTCTTCATGCTTCCTCCTCCCGCCGGTGGTCAACGGGCTTTTCAGGTATGAAGTACAGTTTTTTGGGGCGCCCTACCTGGGAGAACTGGAACTTCACCGATATCCCGCACTCCTCGGCGAGATACTCCAGGTAGCGGCGCGCGCTGGACCTGGAGATCCCCAGCATCCGCCCGGTATCCTGGGCGGATAGGGGAAGCTCCGACTCGTCAAGCAGATTGGTTATGCGGTTGATCAGTGTCTCCTGGAAGCCCTTCGGGATTCCCCGGGAAAAATCAGCCATGCGTTTCTTGAAGCCGGTTACCCGGTCGATGTCCTCCTGCTTCCATGGACGTTTTCTCCCGACCAAGCTGCGGTGGTACTCCTCGTATGCCTTGAGGGCGCGCCGGAAGCGATCCCATTCGAAGGGCTTTATCAGGTAGTCGAAGGCACCCGAGCAGATAGTGCCTCTCACTATGTCCGGGGCTTTCTCGGACGAGAGGATGATGAAGTCGACCCTCGGTTGCTCCGCTCGCAATCTCCTGAAGTCCTCTGGACCGTTGAACGCCGGCAGAAGTATGTCCAATAGAACCAGGTGGATGGACGAACTTGCCAGTTGAGAGCCGAGGGATACGCCGTCGTCAGCGAAGCCGGCGAACAAGTAGCCGGTGTTTTCAGTTACAATGTCGCGATAAAGAGTGCGCAACATGATATCCGGTTCGGCGATGAGGACGTTCAGAGGGTGCAATCCCAGCTCTCCCTTCTTAAAGAGTGCTTAGAACACTATCTACCGCGGAGGCGCCCGTCTGTTCAGGGTCTCACTAACCCATAATTATACATGAAAACTAACGATTCAAGCGCGAGAAGTGAAACAAGGCCGTGTAGGCGGTGAAAAAAGTATCATAAATATTGCAAAGCGAGATGTTGGGTGATAGTATTATGCAACTCAGTTGCATATCCCATTTGGAGGTGTCCCAGTCTTGAGGAAAAAGATGAGCAGCTTGGATCTGATGACGAGACTGACCGTTGCCGTTCGGGACCGTTTGGAGTGCGAGGCCCCAGACCTTCTCGACGAGATAGTGGAGATCCGTGCGCTGAATGTCGAGCAGGCGATAGGCGACCCTGCGCCCTTCACCGACTTCGCCCTGCAGAGGGGGGAGGAGCGGCTGGTCGAGGCGGTGGTGAGAGGGGCGAAGGGCCAGGCCTTCACCTCTCATCTGTCGTCGTGGAGCGGCACCGTCTCGGAGATGCTGAGCCTGCCCCTGTCGGAGGACAGGGAGAGGGCGATAGCGACCGCGGGCATCAACGCGATCGGGCTGCATTTGAACTGGGGAGACAAGACGATCCACTGCCGTGACGCCTCGCCGAAGACCTGCGGCGAGAAGATGGGGCGGAGGCTCGCCGAAGAGCTGGTCAATGGCGAAAAGGTCGCCATAATAGGCTACCAGCCCGCCATTCTGAAGGGGCTGTCCGAGTCGCTCGGCCCGGAGCGAGTTCTGGTGCTCGATCTCAACCCCGAGAACATCGGCAGGACCGTCCACGGCGTGACGGTCCTGGACGGGGAGAAGGACCTGACGCGCGCGGCCTCGTTGGCGGACGTGGCTCTGGCCACCGGGTCGTCCATGTCCAACGGGACGATCGACGGCATACTGGAGGCCTTCGCGGGCAAGAGGACGATCTTCTTCGGCACGACGATAGCCATCCCCGCCGAGCTGCTGGGGCTTGAGAGGTTCTGCTTCGAGGCGGAGTGAGAGGGCGGAGGGGGCCGTTATGGGAGCGAAAAGCCTGTTTCTGGAGGGGCCGATAGGCATAGGCAAGACGAGCCTGCTGATGAGATGCATGGGGCCCTTGCGGATGACGGCGGGCGGCTTCATCGTTCGTCGCCTGCTGGGCGAGGATGGAAGGGTGAAAGGCTTTTCCTTGACCCCGCCGAGCGCCTCCGAACTGCCCTCGCTTCCGTACTCCAGCGATGCGCCCAACATCTTCATCGAGCACACGGTCGACGGTTCGGTCCGCCGGCCCGGGGCGCTCGAGGATGGGATCATGTCGCTGCTCGCGGATTCGGGGATGAAGAGGCTGATTATCCTTGACGAAATAGGGGGAGTGGAGCTGCTGAACCCGAGGGTCGCGGCGCGGATCGCGGAGGCGCTGGCCTCCGGCGTGCCGTGCGCGGGGGTCTTCAAGGCGCGGGAGAACGCCCGCAACATGGCCTCCGGGCTTGGGCTGCCGCCCGAGTACTTCGACAGGTACGAGGAGATGAGATCCCGCCTGACGGAGGATTTCGGCGCGGAGCTGATCAGGATTGACTCCCGTCCGGAGGAGAGGGAGGCGGAAATCGTCGGTGCCTTCATGCGCCCTCTCCTCGCCGCTCCGCAGGAGGCCGTGGGATGAACTCCCGCCACACTGTCGCCTTTGCCCTCATGGCCGGGCTGTTCATCGTGGTCTTTCTCCTCTCCATGAGTGTGGGGAGATTCCCGGTACCGTTCGGCACCGTGTTCAAGGCGATGCTGTCGATGGAACCGGAGGGAGGCCTGTCCCCGCAGGTGGAGACGGTTCTGTTCCGGGTGCGCTTTCCAAGGGTTCTGCTCGGGGCGCTGGTCGGTGCCGGACTCTCATGTTCCGGAACGGTCTACCAGAGCATTTTCAGGAACCCGCTGGTATCCCCCGAATTTCTGGGCGCTTCGTCCGGAGCGGCCTTGGGCGCTGCGTTCGCGATATTGAACGGGTTCGGCTGGAAGACAGTCTCCCTGTTCGCATTCCTATCCGGCATCTCGGCAGTGGGTCTGGTGGTGCTGGTGAACGTCCGCTCCAGGGTGGATCCTATCCTGGGCTTCCTGCTCGCGGGAATCATGGTCGGCTCTCTCTGTTCCGCGGGGCTTTCCTACCTCAAATTGATAGCGGACCCCAACGATTCTCTGCCTGCGATCACCTACTGGCTCATGGGCTCTCTCGCCTCGGCCAGGAGGGAGGACGTGCTCTTCGCCGCCCCGTTGATTCTATCCGGCCTGTCGGTCCTTTTTATTATGAGGTGGCGCATAAACATCCTGTCCGTCGGCGAGGAGGAGGCCCGCTCCATGGGGGTGGACGTCCGGATGGTGCGAGGCGGTTCCGTGCTCGGGGCGACCTTCGTCACGGCGGCATGCGTATCCGTCAGCGGAGTGATCGGGTGGATAGGGCTGGTGGTTCCGCATTTCGCCCGATTTGCGGTCGGCGCGGACTGCAGAAGGAGCATCCCGGCCTCGATTCTGCTCGGCGGATCTCTGCTTCCCGCCACGGACATCCTGTCGAGGACTCTGTCCACAAGCGAGGTCCCGATAGGGATACTGACCGCGTTCGTCGGGGCGCCCTTCCTCCTGTTCCTGATAATGCGCGACAGGAGAGAGTCATGAGCGGGGCGGGCCTGAGCGTCAAGGGCCTTGCCGCACGCTACGGAAAGAGAAGCGTCCTGTCGGACGTATCGTTCGAGTTCTTCGGCGGATCGCTAGTATCCCTGCTCGGTCGCAACGGCTCGGGGAAGAGCACCCTCTTCCGCTGCATCCTCGGCGCGATCCCGTTTCGCGGGGAGATAAGAGCCGGGGGCACGGACACGAGGCGGCTGAACCCATCCGAGAGGGCGCGGCTTTTCGCCTACATCCCGCAGAGCCACGGGAACGCCTGCGCCCACACGGCCTTCGAGATGACGCTGATGGGCACGACGGCGGCGCTGGGCTTCTGGTCCTCGCCTGGAAAAAGGGAGAATCTGCGCGCGATGAGGGCGCTGGAGGAGGCAGGGATATCGCACCTCGCGAACAGGAGATGCGACCGCCTGTCGGGAGGGGAGAGGCAGCTCGTGCTGATAGCGAGGGCGCTCGCGCAGGACGCGCCTATCCTCTTAATGGACGAGCCTTGCTCCAGCCTGGACTACGGCCACCAGATCGGTGTGATGGCATGCGCCAGGAGGCTTGCGGACCGGGGTTACCTGGTTATCATGTCCACCCACAGCCCCGAGCATGCCCTGTCGTTCGCCGACCGGGCCATGCTGCTGATCGACGGCTCGATCGAGCGTCCGGGGACGCCGTCGGAGGTGCTGAGCGCCGGAGCGCTCGAGCGTATGTACGGAGTGCCGTTCGAGCCGGTCGTGCTCCGCGCGGATGCGGCCCGCGAGCTGATGCTCGACTATATTTGACGGAGAAGAACAAGAGGTGGAAAGATGAGAGGAAGGTTTGTTGCGCAGGCTTCGCTGGTGTTGGCGCTCCTGCTGGCGTGTGCGCCCCTGGCGGATGCGAGGCTGTTCGTGGATTCGGCTGGGAGAGAGGTGGAGCTGCCCTCGTCGATAGAGAGGGTCGCGCCATCGGGTCCTCTCGCCCAGATAATCCTCTACACCCTGGCACCGGACAAACTGTCCGGGATAGCGGCGGGCTTCTCCCAGGAGGCCGAGGGGTATATCGGTGGAAAGTACCTGGAGCTGCCCCTCTTCGGACAGTTCTACGGAAGGAACGTCTCCTTGAACATGGAGGCCCTGATTAAAGCGGCGCCGCAGGTGATCGTGGACGTAGGAGAGGCCAAGAAGAGCATCCGTGAGGACATGGACGCGCTGCAGGAGCAGGTCGGAATACCGACCGTTTTCGTCCGGGCGACGCTCGACACCCTCCCTGAGGCCTTCATAGCGCTGGGCGACCTACTCGGAGAGGAGGAGAGGGCCGGGATGCTCTCTCGGAGGGCCGGGGAGATACTGTCCCGCGCGGCGTCCGTGAAGGATGGCCTGCGGAGCGGAGAGGCGCCTGGGGTGTACGCTGCAATGGGAGTGGCGGGGCTGAACACCAACGCCAGGGGATCATTCCACGCCGAGGTCCTGGACAGGGTGGGAGCGTGCAACGTCGCGGACGTCCAGCCCGATCCGAAGGGAGCGGGCAGCGCCGTGTCCCTTGAGCAGGTTCTGCTCTGGGATCCCGGTGTCATACTCGCCGAGACGGAGGATGTGAGGTGTCGGATACTGGAGGACTCCGCGTGGAGCGGCATCAAGGCTGTGAGAGAGGGTCGCGTGCACCGCATACCGAACAATCCGTACAGCTTCGTCGCCAACCCGCCGTCGGTGAACCGACTGCTCGGTATCCTCTGGCTCGGGCATCTCTTATACCCGGAGAAGCAGGAGACAAACACCAAGGAGGACGTGGTCGAGTTTTTCAGGCTGTTCTATTCGATAGATCTCTCGGACGCCCTGTACGAGGAGGTCATGAAGGACGCAATGTAGGGTCTGGCGTGCCTACTTGTCCTCCAGTGTCGTCTCGACCTCGGCCATCCGCCCCGAGGCAAGCTCCTCGGAGATGAAGACCTGCCCGCACGACGGGCATCGGGGCACGTCGGTGCGAAACACGTGTCCAAGGTAGCTGAACCCGGTCGACATGGGGATCATCTCCACGTCGCACTTGGCGCAGACAAGCCTTTTGGTCTCTTCCATCTCCGTCAGTCCTCCAGCTCTATCTTCATCCGGTGCGAATAGGCGTTGTGCAGGATGAAGCCCTCGGGAGAGGGCTCGTACTCCACCCAGTAGGTGGTGTAGCCTATCTCCTCGTACCCGTGGAATCTGCCCGTCTCCGGGTCTTTAACCCTGCGCGCGCTCGCCTCGCACTGCTCGACCGCGGTCAGCGCGTCCTCCTCCAGGAAGCGCCCCCTGTTCATCTTCTCGCGCAGCTCGGGCGACATGATCAGCTTTGCCCCGCTTTTCACCCCATCCTCACCTCCGAAAGGCTCCAACCCGGGCCAGTGTTCGGACAGCATCTCGGTCCTCAGGCGTTCGCGCCTCCTTCTGCGCTCGTCGAAGGAGGGAAGGGGCGAGGTCGAATCATTGATGCCGAAGAAGAGATCCAGCACGTGCCTGACCGGCTTGCCCTCGTGCGAGAGCACGTCGCGGCAGTTCGAGCAGTAGACCACATAGGGAGCCTCTCCGTCGTTGCGCCTGCGGTCGGCCAGCCAGGCCGAGTAGTTGGGGGCCGCTATGTCGATGTGCCCGCCGAACGAACAGCACTGGGCGTACCTCCCCTCGTAGGGCAGAGGAGCAAGCTCGTATCCCGCGGCGCGGACCAAATCTCTCGCGGCCCTCTGGGAGCCGGGCATGTTCCTGCTCGCGCACGGGTCGAACACCGACACGGCCGCGCCGTTCCCCCTGTCCGCGGGGGATACGCCGGATTCGGCCAAAACGTCCACCAGCAGTCTGCACTCAACCTCCGGCATGTAGCGCTCGAACATCGTCATGCAGGTGGGGCATGCCAGTATCACCTCCGGCTCGCCCAGCTCGCGCCATTCGCGAAGAAACTTTTCCCTGGCGGACCCGAACAGAGCCATGTCGCCCGCCCAGACCGCAGGAGCGCCGCAGCAGCCAAGCCCGAGGGCGGTGCCGGGCGACCGTTCGAGCAGAAAGCCGTAGGTCATGGACACGTACCTCGGGTCCGACGCGCCAAGCTGGCAGCCGGGGAAGAAGAGAAAAGTGCAAGGTGCGCCGGAGGGAGGGGGAGCGTAGAGCGAGGCCCTGCGGCTGTTCGAGAAATCCATGTCGCGAAGCCAGAATTCGTGAAACGCCCAGGGCATGGCGCCCTTCTCGTGCATCGCCTGGTGCGCGCCCCGGAGGAACTCGCCGACGTCTATCCCCTCCGGGCAGACCTCTCCGCATAGACCGCACTGGTTGCAGGTGGAGATCAGCCTGGTGGCCACCGTGCCGTCGCCGTCAAGCGTGCCGGGGGTGATGGTTATCCTGACCTCCTCCTCGATCCTCTTCGGGAACTTCTTGAAGTAGTTCATCATGCCGCAGTGGCGCACGCAGGCGTCGCAGCGGCACTGTATGCAGCGAGCGGCCTCGGAAGCAGCCTCTTCCTTCGTGTACGAAGCGCCCGACGACGGTAGCACCGCGGGAGCGTGCGCCATCGTGCCGGGAGCGAGCTTCATCCTGGTGGGAGGAGGAGGGACATGGCTTCTCATCGCCCCGGTCTTGAAGAAATCCTCGATGCACAGGGACGCCTTCAGTCCCTGGTTCAGCGCCTCCATGCGCCCCGCCCCGAGCAGCCCGCCCCCCAGGAAGACTCCGGGCAGAGCCGAGGCGAACGGCACGCCGTCGGGACATTCCGGCCGCAGGCCGAACGACTCCCCCTTCGGGCCGGTGGCGACATACACGGCGTCGTAATCCCGTCTAAGCTCCTCCATGTCCGTGATCTTTCGGTCGAGGAAGAGTCCGTACTTCTCATTGGAGAACTGGAGTTCGATGTCCTTGAGGAAGGCATCGGAATCCAGCTCGTCCCACAGGCCTCCTCCTATTCGTCCGCTCATCTCGAACAGGTCGACATGGTACTTCTTGTTAGAGAGCCTCAGGGCGCAAGCTAGCCCGCCGATGCCCGCGCCGATCACGGCTATCCTCTCTTTTTTTGCGGGCAGGTTGTAGCTGTTCGGGGCTCGGTTGGCCGCATGCACTATGGCCGCGTCCTCCAGGAGCCTCAGCGAAACCGGGGCGTCCACCTCGCCCCTCGGGCATGCGGCTCTGCAAGGCTCGTCGCACAGTGCGGCCACGATGGCAGGGAATGCGACGGTGTTCGAGTACAGGCGAAAGGCCGTGTTGAACGAGCCGCGCTTCATCCGCGCCGTGAACTCCCTCACATCCAGCCCGAAGGGGCAGGCGGAAGTGCAGAAAGCGGCCTCTTTCTCAAGGCAGTTCTCGATTATCCTACGTTTCATCTCATCCATGACTTGGCTCCCTATCCCTGCGCTGTCAGGTAGTAAGAGCAGAACGGTACGAACTTCCCGTCGTCGAAGACGTGCAGGCTGCACCTGCGCAGCCTCTCCAGGTCGAGGTTCCACGCGTCCTGGAAGGGCATGGACGTCAGAGTGAAGCTGAACGTGCGGGCGAACTTCAGAAAGCCATCGAGCGTCTTGAGGTCCGCCTCGCAGCAGCCGGTCTCCGTCGCGCTCTCGTCCTGTTCGGGGCGCTTCCACTTGCTGGTGATGAAGGAGCGGTTCTGGTCGGCCGTGACGGGAGACCCGCAGCTGCAACCTCTCCTGTGCAGGGGGTAGAGTCCCTGTTTGCGGGTGACCACGAAGTCCGCGTGGAAACCGCACAGCGGGTGGGTGAACCTGGCGGGGAGAAGGGTGTCCATCCCCACCAGCCCGTCCGTCTGCTCGACAATGGCGGTTAGCAGCTCGTCCAGGGTGAATCGGTCCTCGTCCTTTGGCTGCGACGGTATGCGACCGAAGTAGCTGACCGGCTGAAAGTGGACGCCTCGGACGGCGGGGGAGCGGGCGACCGCATATCTGATGATTTCTCCCACCTGGTGGGTGTTCACTCCCGGGACCAGGGTCGGGACGAGGGTGACGCCGATATTGTTGGCGGCGCAGTTGTCGATTGCGCGGCTCTTTATCTCCGCCAAGTCCCTTCCTCGGAGAGAGCGGTGGATCTCGTCGTCCGTGCCGTCGAACTGGAGAAATGCGAAGGACAGCCCCGCCTCGGCCAGCCTCGCCACGTAGGCGGGGTCCTCCGCCAGTCGAATGCCGTTGGTGTTGAGCTGAACGTGGGCGCATCTGGCCTCGAAGGCCGCTCTGACTATCTCCGGCAGGTCGTCGCGCACGGTCGGCTCGCCGCCGCTTAGTTGAACCAGGGTCTTGCCGGGCTTCGCGAGGGCATTCAGACGGGCGTGAATCGTCTCTAAGGGTATGTCCTCGCCCTCGCCGCCGTCCGCGAAGCAGAAGGTGCATCGGATATTGCAGCGCTTGGTCACCTCCAGCACGGTGCAGCAGGTCTCCTGGCGGTGCTCCGGGCAGAGACCGCACGCGTGCGGACAGCTCTCGTTCTCCCCGGTCGCGATCGTCGGCTCCTCGCCTCTCCAGGAGTCGATGTCCACCAGGCCGCGCCACAGGAGCGCGGAGAAGTCACCGTGCCGCGGGCAGCTCTTTTCCAGGTAGATCGCCCCGTCGCGCTCGACCTGTGTTGCGGGGATCCTCTCCAGGCAGACGGGGCATACGCTGTAGGTGTGTCTGGCTGTTTTTTTCATGTGCGACCTCCGCTTTGCTTAGTTCGATAAAAAAGGGGCGGACCCGGTCCGCCCCTTGAATCAGCAATTCGAGTCCTTTAGAAGAATCTCTCCCCCTCGGCGCCTCCAAGCGGGACGAAGTAGTCGTCCGGCCCGACTTTGACGGGGTTGGCCTTTATATTCTCAAGCTCCTCGTAAAGATCGGAGCCGAGGAAGTACTTCTTCGGCGGCTCTATCTTACCACCGGCGGCCAGCGTGTCTATTCCCGCCTTCACCTTCTCGGGGGTGGCGGGCATCTCGTGCACGCGCACTCCGCAGGCGTTGTAGATGGCGTTCAGCACGGCCATGTGCCCGGAGGACTGGAAGCCCTCGGACGCTCCGGAGGAGCCGAAGGGGCCGGCCTCGTCGGGACGCTCGTAGTAGATCGCCTCGATCTCGTCTGGAATCATATCGATGTACGGCACTCCGCTCGAAGCTATGTTGGTGTGCTTCTTGACGTCGTCGTAGTTCTCGCCCAGGGCGAAGCCGATCGCGTGCGAAATCCCGCCGAAGGCCTGTCCGTTGACCGAATCGATGTTGCCTATCTTGCCCACGTCGCTGACGCAGGTGAAGCGGAGCACGGTCGTCTTGCCCGTGGCCGTGTCGACTTCGACCTCCGCCAGGTTGAGACAGTAGGTGAAGGCCGGGGTCGGGTCGCCCACTCCAGTGTTCGGGTCGAGCCTGCACAGGCCGGGAAGCGAGGTGTTGGAGTAGGTGCCGAAGTACTTGGTCTCTAGCCCCTCCGCCTTCATCTCCTCGTAGGTCCTGTAGGTGCCGTCGGGCTTGCGCATCGCGCCTAGCAGCTTCTCCGCCGCGATGATTGTGGCGTTGCCGCTCATGAAGTGGGTGCGGCTGGCGCCCGACATTCCCGAGTCGGGGCAGAGCTTGGTGTCGTTCTGTACCAGCTTTATCTGCTCCGGCGTCACTCCGAGGGGTTTGAGCGCCTCCAGGGTCAGCATGAGGGAGCCTATGTCACCTCCCTGCCCGAGCTCCTGGTAGGTGTCGTACTTGGTGAAGGTCCCGTCCGGGTTGATCTCGAGCGCGACGGTGGACTTGTCCGTGCCGCCCTCGGTGACGTTGAAGCCTCCCCAGGAGAGTCCGACCCCGCGCCTCTTTTCGGGCGTGTCGGCGGCATTCGCCTCGACTACCGCCCTCTCGTACTTCGGGCGCATCATCTTCATCATCTCCTCCATCGGGTACTGGCGGAAGGGGTAGCTGTTGATGTTGGTCTGGCCCTCGCGGGCTATGTTTCTCCAGCGGAACTCGAACGGGTCGATTCCGGCCTTATCGGCGAGCATGTCCATGAGCGCCTCGCTGAGGGTGTAGGCCTGCGGGGAGCCGTAGCTGCGGTAGGCCGTGCCGAAGTTGTGGTTGGTGTTGGCTATGCGGGCCAGCCCGGCGGCGTGCGGCACGTAATAGGGGAAGAAGGCGAATCGCGGCTGCTTGGTGACTATGTCGTCGCCGCCCCATGAGTAGGCGCCGTGGTCCATTCCGTAGTCGAACTCCACCGCCGTGATCTTGCCGTTCTCGTCGCACGCGGCCCGGCCGTTGGAGTGGCAGGGGCAGCGCTTGCCGGAGAAGTGCTGATGCTCCTCGTAGCTCATCGACAGAGAGACCGGGGCCTTCATGACCGCCGCCGCCGCGCCTGCGAGGCAGAGGTCGCCCGCGTTGGTCGACCAGCCAAAGCTTGCGCCGGTCGGGTTCATAACTACGCGGAGCTTGTCCCTCGGCACGCCGATCGAGTTGCCGATGCGCCCTATCGAGGAGTACACTCCCTGCGACTTGCACTGGAACGTCAGGAAGCCGTCCTCGTCGAAGTAGGCCTGCACGCTGTCGCCCTCGATGGTCAGGTGCGGCTGGCGCGAGGAGTAGAAGCTGCCCTCCGCGCTGTAGGCCGACGAATCGATGATCTCCGCGACCTTGGACGCGTCCTCGAGCCCCGCTCCCTTCAGAAGCGGCTGCATGCAGAAGATATTCGGCGTATCCTCGTGGACGCGCATGGCGTCCGGCATAACCGCGTCCAGGAAGTTCAGGTACTCCGGAAGCTGTTCGATCTCGACCTTGACCTTGGCCGCGGCCGCACGGGCGTGGTCCTTGGTGTCGGCAACGGCAAGCGCCACCACGTCTCCGTAGCGGAAGATCTTCTTCTCGTTGAGCACCTCGCGGCTCGGCGCCATGACGGTCGTGCGCTCGTGCATCTGCCCCTCCGCCATGATGTTGGTGCCGCCCGCGGCCCTGATGTCGGCCGCCAGGATTATCTTCTTGACGCCGGGCATCTTCTCCGCCTCGGATATGTCGATGTTCAGTATCTTCGCGTGGTGCGCCGCCCTCGGCTGGACCATAGCCACGTGCAGCGTCTCCGCCGGCATCTTCAGCTCCTGGTCGTCGCCGTAGTCCGCCAGGCCGCATACCTTGGCCAGAGCGGTCGGACGGACCACCGGCTTGCCGTAGTAGCCGTCCTCGGTGGAGAAGGAGGGGCCGATCTCGTCCATCGCACCCTCCCCGCGCACGACCTTCGCCGCCTCCATCACAGCGTCGACTATCTGCTTGTAGCCGGTGCAGCGGCATACGTTCCTGTGCTTCTGGAACCAGTCGCGGACCTCCTTGCGCGTCGGGCTGTCGTTCTCCATGAAGAGGGCGTAGGCGGATACGATGAACCCGGGTGTGCAGAAGCCGCACTGCACCGCGCCCAGCTTCATGAAGGCGACCTGCAGCGGATGCAGGTTCGCTGGGGTCCCTATGCCTTCAAGCGTGATGACCTCGCTGTACTCCGGCACGTTGGAGATCTTCCTTGTGCACGAGCGCACCAGCTTGCCGTCCAAAATGACCGAGCAGGAGCCGCAGACCCCCGTGTCGCATCCGATCTTGACGCTGGTAAGACCCAGCCTGCGAAGCACCTCCGCCAGCGAATCCTTGGCGGGGTCGCAGATAAAAATTCTGTTCACTCCGTTGATCTTGAGCCACATCTTGCGAAAAGCCACGTCAGTTCCTCCTTATTCGTCGCTTGTGCTGAAAAAAGCTACAGGTAGCTGCACACGTACTCCGCAATCTCGGTGCAGCGTATCTCGAAAGTATGGTCCGACGGCACCATGAAGTGCTCGCCCTTCGGGCATTTCTTCCAATCGTCCTTCGCGTCGAGCCGGTACTCTACGACGCCGTTGCTGATCTCCATCTTCTCCCGGGTCGAGGTGGAGAAGGAGTAGCTCCCGGGCAGCATGATGCCCACGGTCTTCCTCTCTCCCTCCGTGGTCCAGAAGGAACGGCTGGTCACCTTGCCTCCCTCGTAGACATTTCCCGTCACCGCCATGTCCACGGACTTGAAGACATCCATGAGGATCGCCCCTTTCAGATGCGGGCTCCGTCGCGGAGCCCGCGGGTTTCTACTAGTATAAGTAAAGAGGGAGTGGATATGCAATATTTTGATTTTTTTGGTTGGAACTGTTTTGTTTTGACATGTTTTGCCAATTAAAATCAACAGGGCTCTCTCGGTCGAAATGTGCCAAAAGGAAGGGGTGGCGCCTTGATCTTATCAGAGATGAAGTTCGCATTCAGAAAACTATTTTCTTGTTGGCAATGGAGTCGGATATAGGGTATAATACCGCCCAGCGGGACGAAGTTTGTGAAACGGACAACTTCTTTGCATTTGCGAGGTCGCAAGGCGAGCCCCGCGGAGTAAAAGCCTCCGAGCCGCGCTTCCTAAAGGGTCGATCCCCAAGGGGTGCGGTCGACAGGGTATGTCCGGAAACGGACATGCCTCCCGTGTTAGGAAAGGAGGACGAGCTGCCTGCTGATGTGTCTGCGGGGATCGTCGACCTTTTTTGACCGGCGTCCCCGTTTTTTGTGTGTTTTCAGGAGGAGTTCGGCGCATGGAAAGAGAGATAGTTCCAGTGGAGCAGGCGGTCGGAAGAGTCATAGAGCACGACCTGACCCTCATCGACCCGGACACCGGGTTCAAGGGGGCGAAGTTCCGCAGGGGACACACCATTCGACCGGAGGACATTGCAGTTCTCCGGCGCATGGGCAAATCCAATATCTCGTTCCTGAAGCTTAGCCCGGACGAGGTTCACGAGGACGATGCGGCCCTCCGGCTGGGAAGGCGTTTGGCGGGGTACGGCGTCGACCTGGTCGGCCCGGAGGAGGGCAAGTGCTCCCTGAAGGCCAATCGCGACGGGCTGCTGCTCTACGAGGACTCGGACGTCGATTTCGTCAACGACGATCCGGACTGGATTCTCACGACACTGCCGAACAAGGTCCCTGTGAAGAAGGGGCATACGGTCGCCTCCTTCAGGATTGGGCCGCTGGTCGCGAGAGAGGATCAGGTCGCCAGGGCGGAGGCGGTCAAGCCCATCTCGGTGAGGGAGTGGCTGCCTCTCAGGAGCGCCCTTGTCATCACTGGGCGGGAGCTGTTCGACGGTACTGTTAAGGATGCATTCAAACCCAGGCTTGAGAAAAAGCTTGCTTTCTACGGGGGAGAGTTCCTCGGTGGAGTCACGGTTCCGGACGACCGGGACATGATAGCGGGAGCGATCTCCGCGTGGCTCCACGAGGGGGCCGACCTGGTCTTGTGCACCGGAGGAATGAGCGTCGACGCCGACGATCTCACCCCTTCGGCGATAAGCGAGGTCTGCGATAGAGTTGTTTTTCGAAGGGTGCCGGTCATTCCGGGCACCAATATAATGATGGCGGTCTCGGGAGGCTCCTGTGTGCTCGGGGTCCCGGCCGCGGCAGCGTTCATTGAGAGGACGTCGCTCGACATACTTCTCGACAGGATCTTCGGAGGCGTTCCTCCCGACGGAAAAGAGGTCAGAGAATGGGGAAAGGGGGGATTGTGCGTTAACTGCAATTCCTGCGGCTATCCTATGTGCGCCTTCGCGGCGCGGTAGCCTGTCGAAAATCTTTGAAAAAGGAGACCGAACCATGGAGACAAAAATGATCACCGCCGTAATCAATGGGCGTACGATCACGGCGAAACCCGGGTCCACGATCCTGGAGGCGGCCCGGGCGAACGACATCTACATACCGACTCTATGCGATCATCCCGCTCTGCCGCCCAGCGGCGCCTGCCGGGTATGCGTCGTCGAGGCGGAGAAGAACCCCAAGCTTCTCACCGCCTGCACGACTCCCCTGACGGAGGGAATGGTCATAAAGACCAACAGCCCCAGGATCCACGCCGCGCGCAAGGCCGTCGTGGAGATGATACTCATCAGGCACCCCCTCGACTGCTTCTCTTGCGAGGCCAACGGCAGATGCGAGCTGCAGGATCTCGCCTACGAGCTCGGGATTGAAGAATCGCCGTTCCGCGAGGAGGGCGACGTCAACACCCACCTCGAGCTCGACGATACGAACCCCTTCTACGTCCGCGACATGAACAAGTGCATCCTCTGCGGCCGCTGCGTCCGCGCATGCGACTGGAGGGCAGGCTACCACGCCATCGACTTCATGTTCAGAGGAATAAATACACAGATCGACCCGCCCGTCGGGGTAAAGCTAGAGGACGAGGGCTCCGACTGCGTCTTCTGCGGACAGTGCGTGCAGGTCTGTCCCGTGGGCGCGCTGGTCGAGAAGAAGTCCATGGGGCAGGGCAGGCCGTGGCAGACGAAGACAGTCCGCACCACATGCCCGTACTGCGGAGTCGGCTGCCAGCTCGACCTTCACATGAAGGGCGACCAGATCGTAAGGGTCACCGGCACCGAGGACGGAATGCCCAACCTAGGCAGGCTCTGCGTCAAGGGCCGCTTCGCCTACGACTTCATCTACTCCGACGAGAGGCTGACCAAGCCCCTCATCCGCGTTCGCAGGGGCAAGGACAGAAGCCTCGACGACACCTTCCGCGAGGCCTCATGGGACGAGGCGCTCGACCTGGTCACCACCAAGCTGAAGGAGGTGATGCAGAAGCACGGGCCGGACGCCGTTGGCGGAGTAAGCTGCGCACGCAGCCTCAACGAGGACTCCTACAGCATGCAGAAGCTTTTCCGATCGGTATTTGGAACAAACAACATCGACCACTGTGCACGTGTATGACACGCTCCCACAGTAGCGGGGCTACTGACTAGCTTTGGAGCAGGCGGAATGACCAACACGGTGGGCGAGTTCGCGAAGGCGAAGCTCATGTTCTGCATCGGAACCAACATGACCGAGGCGCACCCCGTGGCCGCGACCTTCCTCAAGAACGGGGTGGAGTCCGGATCCAAGCTCATCGTGGTCGACCCGAGGAGGCAGGAGCTCGCCGACTACGCCGACATCTTCGCCCAGCTTCGCGTCGGCTCGGACATCGCCTTCCTGAACGGAGTTATGAACGTCCTCATCAACGAGGACCTGTACGACAAGGAGTTCGTCGAGAAGAACTGCGAGAACTTCGACGAGTTCAAGGCGAAGATAATGGAGTACCCCGTCAGCCGGGCCGCCGAGATCAGCGGAGTGCCCGAGCAGACGATAATCGACATCGCCAGGATGCTCGGCAGCATCAAGCCGGCCATGGTGATCTACACGCTCGGCATCACCGAGCACGTGTCGGGCAAGCGCAACGTCATGACGCTGGCCAACCTCCAGATGCTTCTCGGCAACATGGGAGTGGAGTGCGGCGGCGTGAACCCGATGCGCGGACAGAACAACGTGCAGGGCGCGTGCGACATGGGCGCGCTTCCGAACATGTACCCGGGCTACCAGAGCGTGGCGAACCCCGAGCTCAACAAGAAGTTCGCGGACTTCTGGGGCAACGAGTCGCTGCCCGACAAGCCGGGCATGATGATCGGCCACATGGTCAACGGCCTGGCCGATGGCAAGCTGAAGGCCTTCTGGATCTTCGGCGAGAACCTCGTCGCCACCGAACCGGACCCGCGTCACGTGGCTCACTGCCTGAACTCCGCGGAGTTCCTCATCGCCCAGGACATCTTCAACACAGAGACCACCCAGTACGCCGACGTGATCCTTCCATCGGCCGCTTGGTGCGAGGACGAGGGCACGTTCACCAACACCGAGCGCAGGGTTAGCCGCGTGCGCAAGGTCAAGGAGGCGCCGGGCGAGGCGAAGCCCAACTGGTGGGTCTTCAAGGAGATCGCCAGGAGGTTCGGCCATGACTGGCCGTCCACCGGCGGACAGGAGCTGTGGGACAACGAGATAGCCAAACTCTGTCCGGCATTTGCGGGAGTCAAGTTCGACCGCATGGACAACATCGGCGGCATCCAGTGGCCCTGCCCGACCGAGGAGCATCCCGGAACTCCCATACTGCACAAGGACGGCAAGTTCTCCCGCGGCAAGGGACTCTTCCAGGCCATCGACTGGGTGCCCAGCAGCGAGGTCCCCGACGAGGAGTACCCGATAGTGCTCAGCACGGGACGCCGCCTTGTTCACTACCACTCAAGGACCCAGACCGGCCGCTCGAAGGGCATGAACGAGCGCATGCCGGAGGAGTTCGCCGACATCTCCGTGCAGGACGCGGAGAGGCTGGGGATCGCCCACGGCGAGACCATCCGCGTAGTATCGAGGCGCGGCGAGGTCAAGATCAAGGCCAACGTTTCGAAGAGGATCGCCCCCGGCATGGTCTGGATGTCCTTCCACTTCTGGGACACCAACGCGAACCATCTGCTGAGCGGCGACCTGGAGCACTTCGATCCCGACACACTTACCCCGTCGTTCAAGGCGTGCGCGGTTAGGATCGAGAAGATAGCGTGATGAAGTACGGACGGTTCGAGTCCTACGAGGCTTTTCTCAAGGAACTTGAACTCTTCCACGGCAAGCCCGCCCCCGGAGGAGTGCTGGCCCTGCACATGGTCAACATGGCGTGGGAGCTGCTCCCCGAGGGCATCCTGATGGACGTGATCTGCGAGACGCGCAAGTGCATGGCGGACACGGTCCAGCTCCTGACCCCCTGCACAGTGGGCAACCACTGGCTCAAGGTCGTGGACACCGGCCGATTTGCCGGGGTATTCTACGACAAGCAGACGGGGGAGGGAGTGCGCATATCGCTGAGCATGGACAAGCTGAAGGACTGGCCACGCGTCCAGGAGTGGTACCTGAAGCTGATCCCGAAGCACGAGCAGAGCCTCGAGGCCATACTCGACCAGATAAACGAGGCGGGCCCGGCCCTCTTCGACGTCGAGGAGGTCACGGTGGAGCCCGAACTCATAAAGGTTCGAGACAAGGTCCCCCCGGTGATCTGCCCCGTATGCGGCGAGGCCTATCCGCCGGATCACGGTCCGGTCTGCAGAGGCTGCGCCGGGCTGACGGATGACTACTATCACAAGCGGAATCCGGGCAAGGCGGTAGGCGAGAACTAAAGCGCAAGGACGGAGGGAGGGCGAGAGCCCTCCCTCCTGCTGTTGAGTCCTGTTGGATGCGCCAGCGTCGTCATCCCGAATGAACAAAGCGGATACCGTTATCCAGAAGGACTGGCATTCCTGTCATCCCGAGGCAGGTTTATAGCCGAGGGATCTGGTTTTATGGCGACGAAAAGTGAGATCCCTCCTCCCTCCGGTCGTCGGGATGACAAGTGGGGCCGGTCGTCCCGAACGAGAATGAGAAGGCGGCCAGGGGCGTGCCGCATTCGGGTAGGAGGGGGCGGATCGTTCGCTATCCCGAGGCGGGAGGGCCGAGGGGAGGGTTCTCAAGTCTCCACATTCTGTTCTGCAATAAAAATCATCAACAGGGAGGGTGGCAACATGAGGATTTGCCTGCTTGCGTGCTGCATCTGCGCTGCGCTTTTGTTTTCGGCGCGGGCCGGGATTGCGTTCCAGAGAGTGGAGAAGAGCGAGGAGGAGTGGCGTGCCATTCTGACCCCGGAGCAGTTCCACGTGACGCGCGAGAAGGGGACTGAGCGCGCGTTCACAGGTGCTTACTGGGACCATCGCGAGAGGGGAGTATACGCCTGCGTCTGCTGCGGTGCCGAGCTCTTCTCGTCCGACGCAAAGTACGATTCCGGCTCCGGGTGGCCCAGCTTCTGGACCGCCCTGGAGGGGGCGCCGATAGCGGAGCAGCGCGACACTTCTTTCGGGATGATCCGCACCGAGGTGCACTGCTCACGGTGCGACGCCCATCTCGGGCACCTGTTCAACGACGGCCCGCCGCCAACAGGGCTTCGCTACTGCATCAATTCCGCGTCGCTGGACTTCCTCCCGGCGGACGAATGAGGTTCTTCGTCTAGGTGCGCGACTGATCAAATCAGTGGAATAAGCGGAGGGCGGTCAATACCACGAGACAAGCTCCACTGCCTTGACTCCCAGTGCAATGATCGGCTCAGCGCGCCATCCTCTTGACGCTCGTGACTCCGTCGTGCTGCTGCACGCGGAATCTGAACGAGGGGGCCTCCCTCTCCAGGGCTGCCTTCGCGCTTGGCGGCAACCGGTTCAGCGCGTCAGTCAGGTCGGATAGTTCTTCTTCGGTGAGCTCGGGCGATCTCCCGGCTCGGGCGGGAGCGTGCAGCTCGAAGTTCAAGAGGCCTCCGTCGCTTGAGACCGAGTAGTCGCCCAGCCAGGGGATCGCGAACATGGCCTTGTCGAGCTCGTGCATTGGGATGAACGCCCCGCCGGTTGTTACGCCGTTGCTCGCCCTGCCGGTGATCTCCAAGCCTCTGAGGATGGAGCCGCATCGGCACGGGCCGGGAAGGAAGCGCCCCCTGTCGCCTGTGCGGTAGCGGAGGAGGGGTGTGCCGGTCGCGCACAGGGTGGTCAGCACCACCTCGCCGAACTCTCCCTCCGGCAGCGGGGCAAGCGTCGTCGGATCGACGACCTCGAACAGGTAGTTGCCCTCCATCACGTGGAGCCAGTTCCTCTCCTCGCACTCTAGCGCCCCTCCGTACAGTGTCTCCGTCAGGCCGTAGTGACGCCGGGCAGAACATCCCCAGGCCCTCTCTATCGCGGACACAAGGCTAGGCGCGGCGTAGTCGGCGCACAGCAACACCTGAGACAGCCCTCTTCCCAGCCTGGAATCCGGCCCTCGCGCCAGCGACAGCACCTGGGCGGGCATCCCTATCAGGCACTGCGCTCCAATCTCGGCGACTTGCTCCAGCGCCGTCCTCCCGTCGAGCGGGGAGTGCAGCACGCACTCCCTCTCCGGTGCCACCGCGCGCACCAGCAGATCCCCTATGCTGCCGGGTCTCTCTCCTGGCAGCAGCACAAGCGCTCTCCCTCCGGGGGGCAGAAACGTGGTCATTCCCACCCGGAAGATATCGATCGTAGCAGCCAGGTCCTCCTCCGTGAAGAAGAGGCGCTTGCCCTCGCCCGCGGTGCCGGATGTACGAAGGGTGACCACCCGGGCTACCTCGTCCTGGGGGACGGCCATGAAGCTCATCGGGCTGTTCGCGATGTCGTCCGGAAGTGTCGGTGCGAGGTTGAAAAAGTCATCCAGTGACGCCGGAAAGCCCTCGGGGATCCCGGAAAGCCTCTCCGCGTAAAAAGGGCTGCACCTCCGCGCCTCCTCGACTACGGAACGAAGGCGCTCAAGCTGGTATCTCTCTATCCCCGCCCTGCCGAAAGGCTCTCCCGTCCTGCCCGCGACCCACTCGTCAAGGGTCGGTCTCATATTATCGAATTGTCGAAGGCGGGCGGTGCGTCGGTCGGGTCGATGCCGCCCTCCATAAGCAGCTCCATGGACTTGACCCAGACGGAGCGGACTAGGAGGCCGCAGCGCGCCCGACCGTGCTTGTCCAGTATGTCGCCGCACATGATGCTCTCCCCCGCGCACAGCTCGTCCCGGAACCACTCGACCAGCCGCCTGACCATCATTCTGAACATCGGGTGCTCCGTCTCTCCGTCCGCGCCTTTCCCGGCGTAGTAGCCCAGAAGGCACGCGCCTCCCAGCAGAGCGCCGCAGGTGGCGTTGCTGTGCCCCAGCCCGAGCGACAGCCCCCCGGTCGCTCGAATAAGAGAGGCGTCGTGTTCCGCCCCGGTCTGGCGAAGGGCCATCAGCAGCAGTATCTGGCTGCAGTGGTAACCCTTGCCCTCGAAGGAGAGCAGTTCGATCTGAAGTTCGTCGAGGTCGAAGTCGCTCATCACTTGTCCTCCAGGATCTTTTCGACTTCCAGCATCTTGCCCGTCGCAAGCTCCTCCGGGATAAAGGTCATCCCGCAGGAGGGGCAGGTAGGAAGATCAAGGGTGAAGACGCTGCCGAGGTATGTCAGCTCCATCTTTCCCATCTCCATCTTTACCCCGCAAGCGCCGCACTCGGCGTCCAGGTATCTCTCAAAGGACTTGGTCAGCTCTTTCATGGCTCGTCCTCCGCACCGACCACTGTCATCCTGTGGCTCCATCCTCCGTGCACGTCATACGATCCGTCGTCACGAGGGGAGTAGGTCACCCAGTAGGTGACCGACGCCGGCCTCAGAGAGGCGGTCAGCACGCCGTCGGGCGATCTCATTCTTTTGCCGCTCCTCTCCGCTCCCCGGATCGTCCTCTTGACCGTGTCCAGCATAATTCTGCGCTCGGACAGCAGGGCCTCCGCCTCCGGCGAGAGGTGCACTATGACCGACTCGTGCTCCTCCATAAGGTCATCCTCCTTCCACAGATCCCTCTTAAGGGAGCGGACCAGCGCAACCCGGTTCTCCCTCTGGTCGGAGTAGCTTACAGCGACGCCCCCTGCAGGATCGTCCTCGCCGCCGGGGAAAAGGATGTCGAGCAGGTATGCGGCGGGCTTTCCCGACTGAACGAAGCTGTTGCGGCACATGGCGCAGTAGACCAGGAAGTCGTGCTCGCTCTCGCCGCCCCTCGCCTTAGCGGACGCGCGGGCGAGGTCGGGGTTGGCGCACTCCTGCAGGCCGCCGAAGCCGCAGCAGAAGGTCAGCTCGCCGGACAGGGGCGGCTCCTCGAATCGCACCGAGGACTTGGCCAGGATGCTGCGGACGGCCGACCGCACGACCGGCATCTCGGCCGCTGTGCACGGATCCGCCACTGCCAGGACTCGCTCGGGAACATGCACCGATTCCGGCAGCTCCATCCCGTCGAGCAGCTCCCACAGCGATAAGGTGCTCATCTCCGGCAGCTTTCTCCTGAACAGCGACAGGCAGCTTGTGCAGGCGACTATGACCATAGGAGAGCCCATCGACCTCCACTCGTCCATCATGAGATCGAGCCCGGCGCTCGCCATGTCGTCGCGACCGGCCCACTCCGCGGGAGCGCCGCAGCAGCGGAGCCACATCCCGACCCCGCCGTCGAGCCGCTTGCGCAGGAAGTCGTAGAGATGCTTGGTCGCGTCCGGGGAGGAGCCCGACAGCCTGCATCCGGGGTAGAGCAGGTAGGCGGGTCTGGCGACATCCGGGTCGCCGCGCAGCAGGGCGGCCTTCGGGGAATTGTAAAAGCTCATGTCCTCCAGCGCGAAGTCGTGCGCGGACGGGGGCATCTTCTCCTGCTCGATCATCTCACGCCTCGCCTCGGACACCAGGTCGGCCATGGAGAAGCCCTCGGGGCAGATCCTCTCGCACCTGCCGCACAGGGAGCAGGAGTTTATCATGGTGTTGGCCAGCCTGGTCCCCTGTATCACGGACAGATTGTTATAGACCTCGCGAGCGAACTTCTTCGGGTAGCCCTTGTAGTTCTGCATGAAGGCGCAGTGCTTGACGCATTCAAGGCACTCGCACATCAGGCAGCGCTCCGCCTCGGCGACAGCCTCCTCCGAAGTGAAAGAGTCCCCGTTCGCCTCGACCGGCGGCACGGGAGCGACTCCCTCCGTAGAGGTGAAGAGCCTGGTGGGGTATGGACCTTCCTTCTCGCGTGCCGAGTGAAGGGAAGCCCCCTGCATATGCCGCTCCACCGACTTCATTCCTCGCCTTCCGTCAGCCGCCCTCGTTATGAAAGACGGGGAATCGCCGCCGGCGAACAGACCCTCAACCCGAGTGGCCAGGCTGACCGAATCAGTGGACACGATGTCGTCCAGGACGGCTACCGCCCGGGGGTCGTCAAGCCCGGCGTAGGCTCCGTCGAAGGATTCGATCAGCTCCGCCAGGGGAGAAAGCTCGCTCCACGGCAGGAAGGAGGCCCCTCCCTTGCGAAGCCAGGCTATCTCCCGCGACGCGACGTCGTCCGTCACGACGGGTGACAGGCCGGTAAGCAGCGATGCCGGGTCCTCGTCGCAGTAGACGGTGACGGAGTAGCCCTTCCTAACTCCGTCGGATGCCGCGCAGAGGGAGCTTAATCCGCAGCCCAGCACTGCGACTTTCTTCCCACTCTTCGGGATCAGCAGGGGGGCCCTCTTGAGCGCTCCCTGCTCGACGCAGGCCCTCTCGATCAGCCCAAGCTCTATCGAACCGCCAAGTTTGGCCCGTCTGCACGCCTCCCTGCAGGGGGCATCGCATATCCGCGCCAAGACCTCCGGCAGGGGAAGTGCCCTCTCGATCAGTTTTCTCGCGTCGTTGAAGCGCCCCGCTTGAACGAAGCCACAGAGCGCCCGTCCGTCCAGATGGAGCGGGCAGGCGGCCTGGCAGAAGGGAGGCTCGTCCTGGACGCACTTGGACTCGAACTCGATAAGTCTCGCTTTTTCCATTAGCCACCTCGTCTTTCAGATGAAAAGGGGAGGCGCGTTACGCGCCTCCCCGCCAGTCGATAAAATTACTTTCCGAGTGCTGCCAGCACCTTCTCCGGAAGTGCGGGCAGCCTGGTCACACGGGCGCCGCAGGCGTTGTAGATCGCGTTGATGATGGCAGCGTGCGGGCTGGTGAGCGGAAGCTCTCCGATCCCGGCCGCTCCGTGCGGTCCGTCCTCGCGGTGCTCCTCGAAGTAGATAAGCTCTATGTCGTCCGGGATGTCCTTGATGTATGGGAATCCCGCGCCCGGCATGGTGGAGTGCTTCTCAATATCCTCGTAGTCCTCCGTCAGGGCCAGGCCAATTCCCTGCGCCAGACCGCCGTAGTTCTGTCCGTCGACGACCAGGCGGTTGTTGATCTTGCCGCAGTCGCACATCAGGGTCATCCTGTCGACCTCGGTCTTGCCGGTATCGGTGTCGACTGTGACCTCGGACATGAAGACGCCGTACATGTAGATCACGAACGGCGAGCCCTGGCCGTCCTCGGGGCCGCAGGCGACCCCGGCGACGGCGGACCACTTGCCGGCAAAGGAGGTCGGCTTGCCCGCTGCGACCAGCTCGTCGTAGGTCATGTAGCCGCCGCCCGGCTTGGCCGTCTCCTTCAGCAGGGTCTCGCAGGCCACGCGGATCGCGTTGCCGGTCATGACCTGGGAGCGAGACCCGCCCGCGGGGCCGGAGTTCGGGCACTTGGCGGTGTTGGGCCAGGTGAATCTGAGCTTCTCCGGGGCCACGCCCATCGGACGAAGCGCCTCGTGCGCGGTGCCGATCGCACCCATGTCCGCGCCCTGCCCGTGGTCCTCCCATGCGGTGCATACCGTGAAGGTGCCATCCGGGTTCATGTCGATGCGGGCCTCCGAGCCGTCCGGGCCGTCGAGGCCGCAGCCGTAGACTCCGACCGACAGGCCGACGCCCTTCTTGAAGCGGCTGGTCGATCCCTCCGTCGCGCGCTTCTTGGCCAGCTCGTACTTGGGCTTGAGCGCCTCGAACATCTTGGGCAGGCTGTAGGACTCGGGGGCCTGTCCGGTCGGGTTGGTGCTTCCCGGGCGGTATACGTTCTTGTAGCGCAGGTCGAACGGGTCCATGCCGAGCTTCTCGGCCAGTTCGTCCATCAGCACCTCGGAGGAGAAGAGCGATTGCGGCGAGCCGTAGGCGCGGAAGGCCGAGCCCCAGGCGTGGTTGGTGCAGACAGTGCGCCCCTCCCCGCGGATGTTCGGGATGTCGTAGCCGGCGCCCATGAACTGGGTGCCGCGAAGAGTGACCAGATCGCCGAACTCCGAGTAGGGCCCGTGGTCGACCGCGAAGTCAGTCTCCATGGCCAGCAGCTTGCCCTCCTTGTCGGCGGCGAACTTCATGTTGACGAAGAAGGGGGATCTCTTGCCCGTGTACTGCTGCTGCTGCGTCCAGGTGTAGTTCAGGGCGACCGGGTGTCCGGTGGCCAGGGCGGCCGCTCCGACAAGCGCCTCCATCGTCGGGCTGAACTTGTAGCCGAAGGTGCCGCCTGCCGGGTTGGTCACCAGCACAAGTTTCTCCGGCTCGACCCCGAGGCCGGGGGCGATCATGGCAAGATGCAGATGCACTCCGATGGACTTGGAGTGGATTACAAGCCTGCCTTCGTGGTCTGTGTAGGCGAAGCCCACGTCCGGCTCTATCGGCATGTGAGGCTGGCGTCCGACGTAGAAGTCGTCCTCGACGGTTACGACGTCGGAACGAGCGAATATCGGAGCGGTGTCCTCGCCCTTCTTGATCTTCTGAGTGTAGTATATGTTCGGAGTTCCCGGATGGATCTCGATGGCGTCGTCGGCCATCGCCTCGGGGGCGCTCATGTAGGCCGGGAGCACCTCGAGGTCGAGTTTGACCTTCTCCGCCGCCGCGACGGCGTTCGGGTAGGTATCCGCGCAGACTATCGCCACCGCATCGCCGTACTGGAAGACCTTCTCGTCGCAGAGGATCGGGCGGTCCCATCCGTCGCCCAGGTTGGTCGGGAAGGTGATGAGGCCCGTAATGCGGTTTTTGCCCTTGATGTCCTTGTGGGTTACGATCTTGTAGACGCCCGGCATCTTCTCCGCCTCCGAGGTGTCGATCCCCTTGATGTTGGCGTGAGACACCTTGGCCTGCACCAGAGCTGCGTGAAGAGTCTTCTTCGGCATCTTCAGGATAAGGTCTGCACCGTAATCGAGAGTGCCGGTGACTTTGGCCACGGCCGTCGGGCGCGGGTACTTGCTGCCCCAGATCCGTCCGTCCTCCGGCATCACGAAGTCCAGCTCCTTCTCGTCCATCTCGCCTCTGAGCACCTTGGCCGCGTCCATCACCGCGTCGACGATGGGTATGTAACCGGTACAGCGGCAGGCGTTGCGGTTGAGTTGGAACCAGTCGCGCACCTCTTCGCGGGTCGGGTTGGGGTTGGTGTCCAGCAGTGCCTTAGTGGAGACGATGAAGCCCGGAATGCAGAAGCCGCACTGGGCTGCCCCGTGCTTGATGAAAGCCTTCTGGATCGGGTGCAGGTTGTCCGGGGTGCCAATTCCCTCAACTGTGACTATGTTAGCCCTCTCGGGGAGGCGGGACATCTTGTACACGCACGTGCGGGTTACCTTGCCATCCAGCAGGACGTTGCACGAGCCGCAGTGCCCCTGACCGCAGCCCACCTTGACGCCCGTCAGGCCGAGCTGCTCGCGAAGCACCGTGGAGAGAACAGCATCGTCCTCGACCACGATATTGCGCTCGGCGCCGTTGACAAAAAACACCTTCTGAATCATCCTGTTTCCAGCTCCTTTCGATTTACGGACACGATATGCGGGTGAGCGCTGTGCAGCTACGCTCTTCAGTCCCGTTCCGAAAGCCTGGTGAAACGAATTATCCCTCCCGTCCCTCCTCCTTTCGTCGTCTTGACAAATAAACGCCGCCCTCCGCGCAAGGAGGACGGCGTGCGCCGTATTCTGGACCTCCTTGCCAAAACGAAGGAGTAACATGCTCCGGTCACTGAATGGAACCGGATCCCGTATTCCGACAAAATTAGTCGGCTATTTTCTGAAAACCAGCCTTTGCCCGTCTATTATAAGGCATAAACCCGTCGAGGAAAACACAAGCTCCGGCGTAAAAAAAGACCGCCCCTGCCGCGGGGGCGGTCACGGATCGCTACCAGGCCTCGGCGAAGGCCGCGTTCGTGTAGATGTCCTCCAGCCTGGACTTGTGCCCCTGCTCCATCGTCGCCAGCTGCAGGAAGGCCTCCTTCTGCTCGGCTGTCTCGCTCATGTCGGCGAAGGAGCGGTACAGCTCCATCGCCTCCTGCTCCTTTTTCATGGCCAGAGCGATGGCGTCCTTGAACGCGATATCGGTCGACAGGGTCTGAAGCTCCACTGTCTCCGAGACCTTGTAGTCGTCCGGCGCCTTGAAGTTCATTTTTCTACCCTTGTCCGCAAGGTACCCTTCAAGAAGAAGCTTGTGATCAACCTCCTCCTCCGCAAGCTCTTCGAAAGTGTCCTTGAGCACGGCGTCTGTCACTTTCGCGGCCGCGTCCTTGTAGAACTCGTAGGCCTCTACCTCGCTCTCTATCGCCATCCTTAGTATCTTCTCGTACTCCATGATTATCGCCTCCTCGGGAAAAATTGCACTCGTCCGGTGGAAACAAAATTGCCCGGCTCCGTGCAGCAAATATATCTCATGCGCCGATTATGTCAATGGAGCAGGCACGCGTACGCGCCGTGCGAGCTTTTCGATTTGATACTGGATACTGTATCCGTTCTTTTTCTCTTTTATCTCGATGCATAAAAAAGGCGTTGCTCGTGTATAATAGTATTCGTGCAGCAAAGCATCTGAATAATCAGTAAAGGAGAGGTGTTCATGTCGGAACTGGAAAAGACTCAGGTGAGGAGCAGAAGCGAGACGTTGAGCATTCTTTTGGGAGCTGCGTTTCTAATGGCGACCTCGGCCATAGGCCCGGGGTTTCTGACGCAGACGATATCGTTTACGAACGAGCTGAAGACGGTCTTCTCGTTCGCAATACTTCTGTCGATTCTGATCGACATAGTGGTTCAGCTTAACATCTGGCGAGTGCTCGCGGTCTCGGGCATGAGGGGGCAGGACGTGGCGAACAAGGTCATGCCTGGGCTTGGCTACTTCCTGGGCTTCGCAGTGGCGCTGGGCGGGCTGGCGTTCAACGTCGGCAACGTCGGCGGAGCGGCGCTGGGATTCGAGGTCCTCTTCGGGACCGAGCAGATGGTGGGCGCGTTCATCAGCGCAGGCATAGCCATCGCGATCTTCCTGTGGAAGGATCTGGGCAAGGCGATGGACAAGTTCACTCAGATCCTCGGAATCCTTATGCTGATCCTCGTGTTCTACATCGTCTTCGTGACCAAGCCTCCGGTTATGGAGACGGTTTACGAGATGGTACGCCCGTTCAGCAGCGTGGATCTGCTCAAGGAGTACAAGTGGCTCGTGGTGCTCACATTGGTCGGCGGCACCGTGGGCGGCTACATCTCCTTCTCGGGCGCGCACAGAATAATCGATGCGGGTATTGTCGGCGAGGAGCATCTGGGAGAGATCACGAGAGGCTCCGTGAACGGGATCATGATAACGGGCGTTATGCGCTACCTGCTCTTCCTGGCCTTCCTCGGGGTGGTGCTGACCGGTACGGTTATCGACATGTCGAACCCGGTGGCCTCGGCCTTCCAGATAGGCGCGGGCGCGCTCGGATACCGCATAGCGGGCGTAGTCCTCTGGGCCGCGGCGATCACCTCGGTGGTCGGCGCCTCCTACACGTCCGTCTCCTTCCTGCGCACTCTGTTCAAGTTCGTGGACAACTACTACCGCTTCTGGATCATAGGCTTCATCCTGGCGTCCACGTCCATCCTCGCGACGGTCGGCCGCCCGGTCGCCCTTCTGATAGTGGCGGGCTCTCTCAACGGGCTGATCCTTCCCCTGTCGCTGGGATGCGTCCTTCTGGCCGCCCACAACAAGAACATAATGAAGGACTACAGGCATCCGATCTGGATGTCGGCCCTCGGCTGGGTGATAGTGGTCTTCACCGCGTGGATGGGCTTCAACTCCTTCACGGGCATAGTGCAGCTCTTTAAATAATCCTGCGATGGCAGGTTGACGTCAAGAGAAAGGAGGCGTTCGATGATTGACTGACAGAGAATACCCGAGGCTGCTCGGCGCGGGCGACGGCTGCGTGGTCGTGGAGTATGGAGACTCCATCGACATGGAGGTCAACACGCGCGTCGCCGCGCTTGCGGCGTCGGTCAGGGAGGCGGAGCCGCCGGGATTTCTGGACGCCGTGCCGACCTACAGGTCGCTGGCGGTCTACTTCGACCCGGTGGTCGCCGATGTCGACGCTCTTTATAGAAACCTGGAGAGGATGATGACCTCGTCCGGCGCGGGCGAGGGTGGTGCGAAGAGAAAGGTGGTAGTTGTACCGACCCTCTACGGCGGGGAGCATGGGCCGGATCTGGGCAACGTCGCGGAGCACACGGGACTCCCGGAGGAGGAGGTCGTAAGACGTCACGCGGCCAACGACTGCTACTGCTACATGCTCGGGTTCACGCCGGGTTTCGCTTACCTCGGGGGGATGGACCAATCTCTCGAGACGCCCCGCCTCAAGAACCCGCGCGAGCTGATCCCGGCCGGGTCGGTAGGAATAGCCGGCAAGCAGACGGGCATCTACTCGATCGCCAGCCCCGGCGGGTGGCAGCTTATCGGCCGCACGCCCATGATGATGTTCGATCCCGGACGCGACCCCGCGATCTTCCTCGACGCGGGAATGTGGGTGCGCTTCCGCCCCGCGGACAGGGCGGAGTTCGACGAGATAGAGGCCGCTACGGCGTCTCGCTCGTATCAGCCGGAGATTCTTGAGGAGGAGGCATCATCATGACTGGTCCGGCGATCTTCTCGGTCCGGCTTCCGGGGATGCTTTCCACCGTGCAGGACTCCGGTCGGTGGAGCTACCAGGGCAAGGGGATGCCGGTGGCCGGGGCAATGGACATGCAGTCGTACCGGCTTGGCAACATACTGGTCGGCAACGACGAGGAGGATGCGGCGCTCGAGGTCACCCTGATAGGGCCGACTCTCGATGTCGTCGAGGGAGAGTGCGTCGCGGCGGTCACGGGAGCGGAGCTGGGCTTTTCCGTCAACGGCAGGCCCGTGCCGAACTGGACCGTAGTGCCGCTGGCCGCGGGGGACGTGATAAGCTTCAGCGGGCCGGTGTCCGGCTGCAGGGCGTACCTCTGCGTATCCGGAGGCATAGACGTGCCTATTGTAATGGGAAGCCGTTCCACCTACACCCGCGCTTCGGTGGGAGGGCACGAGGGAAGGGCGCTGAGAAAGGGCGACGTGATCCGCTGCGCCGAGCCCGCTCCCCTGTGGAGACTGTGCGACGGGCTGGTCTGCCCCGAGGATCTGCGTCCCCCGAGGGATCCGGAAGCGCCCCTGAGGGTCATGCCCGGGCCGCAGGAGGACCACTTCACGGAGAAGGGCCTCGAGGCTTTCTACGGCTCCGAGTACCAGATCTCAAACAGCGCGGATCGAATGGGATACCGCATGGAGGGGGAGAGCATAGAACACGCGGGAGGCGCGGACATAATCTCCGACGCCATCCCTCTCGGCGCGGTGCAGGTGCCGGGTCACGGACAGCCCATAGTGATGCTTGCCGACCGTCAGACGACGGGCGGATACACGAAGATCGGAGTGGTCTGCACGGTTGACACAGCCGCCCTCTCGCAGCGGCTGCCCGGCGCGGGCGTCAAGTTCCGGAGGATCACTCTGGATGAGGCCGTCGAGCTTACGCGTACCGAGGCGAGGGCGCGGAGGGAGCTTCGCTCGCTGCGAGCCTCCTGGCGCTCGTTGTCTCGAGGCGCGACGTCGGCTTTCTACGGTGCGCGCACAAGCGGGGAGGCGATACTGCGCGTCGATGGAGAGGAGCACTCGGTCTCCTGGGAGGAGATCTAGGAGGTGAAGTGATGTTCAGGATCGACCTTAACAGCGATCTGGGGGAGAGCTTCGGACCGTGGTGCATGGGCATGGACCGAGAGGTCATGGAACACGTAAGCTCCGCGAACGTGGCCTGCGGATTTCACGCGGGCGACGCTCAAGTGATGCTGAAGACGGTGCAGGCGGCCAAGGAGGCTTCGGTCGCGGTGGGGGCCCATCCGGGCTTCCCGGACCTGCAGGGCTTCGGCCGAAGGACCATGGGCTGCTCGCCCGACGAGGTCTATGCGTTTGTCCTGTACCAGATAGGAGCCATGCAGGCTGTGTGCGCCGCCCACGACGTGCGCCTGCAGCATGTGAAGGCGCACGGGTCTATGTACAATCAGGCCGCGAAGGACCTCGCCATGGCCAAGGCGATAGCGAGCGCGACCCGCGACGCAGGAGGAAAGCTGGTCCTCATGGGGCTGGCCAACTCCCTCTTCGAGCAGGCGGCGGCGGAGGAGGGCGTACCCTACGCGGCCGAGGCGTTCGCCGACAGGGGCTACATGAACGACGGCTCCCTAGTGCCGAGGAACAAGCCCGGCGCCTTCATACACGACCCGGAGGAGGCCGCCGAGAGGATCGTGCGCCTGGTGAAGGAGGGAGTGGTTCGCTCCGCCGACGGGGTGGACATAAAGCTGAAGGCTCACTCCATCTGCCTGCACGGAGACAACCCGTCCGCGGTGGACTTCGCCCGCAGGATTAAAAGCGCTCTGTTGACCAACGGTGTGGAGATCTGCAATATCAGGGAGGTGCTTGAGATATGAGGGCTGCGGACTACGCGGACAGCTCGCCTCGCGAAGTGAGGCAGCTCATCAGGGAGGGCAAGTGGACCCTGCCGACCCCCGGGATGTGCAAGGGGCACGTGCAGGGAAACCTGGTCGTGCTGCCGCGCGACCTGGCCTACGACTTCCTGGTCTTCGCCCAGAGAAACCCCAAGCCCTGCCCGATCCTGGACGTAACCGAGCCTGGCGACCCCGAGCCGAAGCTCGTGGCGCCGGGGGCGGATATCTCGACCGACATACCGAGATACCGGGTCTGGAAGGACGGGGAGTGCGTGGACGAGCCCACGGACGTCAAGAAGTACTGGCGGGACGACCTGGTAGGGTTTCTGCTAGGATGCTCCTTCTCCTTCGAGGGAGCCCTGCTGGAGGCGGGGATACCGGTGCGGCACATAGAGCAGAACAGGAACGTGCCGATGTACGTCACCAACATACAGTGCACGCCCGCCGGAGCTCTGAGGGGGCCGGTCGTCGTCAGCATGAGGCCGATCCCGGCGGCGATGGTCCCGAAGGCCGTGCTTTGCACCGGCCGTTTCCCGGCGGTGCACGGCGCTCCCATCCACATAGGGGACCCGTCGCAGATAGGGATAAATGACATAAACAAGCCCGACCTGGGCGACGCAGTGGACATCAACCCCGGGGAGGTCCCCCTCTTCTGGGCGTGCGGATGCACCCCTCAGGCCGCCATCATGGCGGTGAAACCACCTTTCTGCATCACGCACATGCCCGGCCACATGTTCATCGCGGACCCGAAGGACGCCGACTACGCGGTTTTCTAGACCGACGAGGTGTTGCGGTTTGCGGCTACAGAAAAGGGGGCCTGGAAGAGGCCCCCTTTTTTTATGGCATCTAGCAAGATAGGCTGAACAGCTTGGATCCCTCCGTCGCTACGCTCCGTTCGGGATGACAAAAGAAAGCGATGTTAGTAGGATATTACTTTCTTCTCGTCAGCAGCGACAGCGGGGACAGCAGGATCAGCAGAGCGGGGGCGAAGCCCAGAGAATTGCAGCCACCGCCGCCGCCTTTGGGCGGTTCGGGTTCGCTCTTTCTTTCCCCGGCCACTATAAAGGCGGGATCGACCAGGAAGCCGTTCTCCACACCGTCGTGGATTTGGGTTTGTGGAAAGGCTGTGCAAAAGTTCCGTTTCCAGTGTAATATTGATTCGGCTACCGCCGTTTGTGCGTTCGGATCACGGGTAAAGCTCACAGCAAAAACCTCAAGCGATCTGGACCTGGTTGCGTTTATCCGCGAAGAGAAAAAGGCGCGCCGGAAGGGGACGGTCCGCACGGAGCAGGAGAGTGATTGATTATGGATGTCCTCTATGACTTTTTAACTTTCAGATATTTTATAAGCCATAACGTCCTTCACATCATTTACTTTCTTGGCGCCGCCGGCATTCCTTTTCTGACATGGCGACTTTCACAGCGGCTTCAATCGTGGTTGGAAGAATCTCTTTCCGGGGTGATCCGCCCCCGGAGGCAGGCCCTTGACGGAAACCAGAGCACCAGCCATATTTACGGACTCTTTTTCCTCATGTTTGTATTTATGGAGATAGCTTGGCGAGTGATCTTTGAGTTTCTGATGGCCTTTCTTCAGATGCGGGAGGCGCTGATGATGCTCATCGGTATGTGAGAGATCTCGGGTTTACTCTCGAGGTTCCTCGTCACTTCGCTCTGTCGGGACGACAGGTGATGGCCCGAAAGAGAAAGCAGAGCAGAGACTAAAACATTCGTGTCTATGACCAGACGCAGGGGCATCGTCAGGAAGACGCTCCCCTGCGGGTGAGGCGTATCTCGTCCTCGATCTGGCTTTAGGAGGCGCTTAGCGAGCGGTTTGGAGTTAGAACTCTCAATGCACGGGACCGCCGTCTCGGCGAGTTCCTCGGAGATATCCCAGGAGCGGCCTGAACCAGGAGTTTGCTGAAAGCCTCTGTCAGCGATGCTATAATTCAAAAGGATGTGGAATTATGCATACCGACGGAGAAAGAGGGAAGAGCATGAAAGCCGAATTCACTGCCATTATCGAAGCTGCACCCGAGGGGGGCTACTGGGCGATCTGCCCGGAGATTCCCGGTGCCAACGGACAAGGTGAGACGCCGGAAGAGGCGAAGGACAGCTTACGAGAAGCCATAGAGTTGATTCTGCTGGATCGCAAAGAGGATATTCTTCGCGGTCTGCCGGATGATGTCATCCTGGAAACTGTATTGGTAGGATGAAGCGGAGGGATTTGGAGCGAATGCTCCGTATGGCTGGCTGCTACTTGAAACGCGAGGGCGCGTCGCATGCTCTGTGGATTAATCCGATTGGGATTGCCTGAGTAGATGTATATCTTGTCGCCGTCGTTGTCCGCCCTGTTCACCGAGAAGGTGCAGTTCGTCACCGTTGGACTGCTGTTGTCCGGGATAGACATCCCGCCGCCGAGGCCTGCGGGAAGGCGCCCAGCAGGCAGGTCATTGCAATGAAACAGCTGATCAAAAGCCGCAAGTTCAGCTTTCGGGGTTGGCTTTTTGCTGCGGACATGGAAGCAGCTCCTCTCCCGGATTGAGTCACTATCCCCGGTTATGATGTGGCTGGTCGACCGACATCAACCTCGTGGACTAGGCGAGCTTATGACTCGGGCCAATATTACCCTGAAAAGGGGACTTTTGCACGGCCGTTTTCAGTGCGAATACCACCCGAACGGGTGATTCCATAAACGGTGAAACCGGTGTACTCTTCTGAAGGATGGATCTGCCAAGAGAACGGAGGAGCTTTCATGAAGAGGAGTATAGTTGCGTTTTTTGTTTTTGCACTGGCGTTCGCTCTGCTCGCAGCGCCTGTCCAGGCAGACGACGGCAGGGTGAAGGGGTTGTGGATCGAGATACCCGGTCTCCCGGAGGCATGCTCCACGTCGTTCAACGTCCAGTCGGGCGGCGAGGGAGAGGCGTACTTCGAGCGGAATTTCGACGGCGGCATACTGAAAATTTCCATAGACAGGATATACTCCGAGGACAGGGATGGCGAAGCGCTGACCCCGAGCGATACCGGCAGTCTGGTCGTCATGCTGCAAAGCCTACGCGAGTTCATTGAAATGGATTCGGATGATATCGACGTCACGGAATTCGTCGAGGAGCTGGAGGAGGTTTATTCCTATCCAGTCTCGGCGGCTCTGTATACGACGGGCGAAGACGAGGATATGAGAGGCAACCAGGACATTTTCATATTCACAGAGGAGTGGATTTTCCGCGTTCATATTTCGCTCGCCGTCGACCACATGGATGACTACGATGCGGATGCGCTGAAAGAATGGTTGGAGAACATGGAAATATTCGATCGCGAAGAGGGCAGGGGCGATCTGTTCGACGATGAGGACGACGAAATCGACGAGGAAGACGAGAAAGCAGTGGATTTCGTGGCCGTCGTCTACTCCCTGCCAGGATTCCGGGGCATTGCGTGGCAGATTGCCGAGCCAGGAGAGTACGATCTGTTCGAAGGGTTCGACATGCCCAACGACAGTGTGCGCTCCTTGGCCGTATGCCCGGGGTACAGGGTCGCTCTCTACGAACACTCGCAGTTCGACGGCGAGTCGGCTGAGTACGAGGAGAGCGAGGGAGACCTCAGCGAGCGAGGCCGCTGGGCGTCGTCCATCAGGGTCGAGCAGATAGAGGAGCCTGATGTCGACCTTGCCTTCGAGTGGTTCATGGTACAGGCGGAGAACGAAGGGGTCTTCGAGGAGGTCGATCTCGACACGGCGAGAGCGGCGAAAGCCATGGCAGCTCACGGGGAGAGGATAGGGGAGTTCAAAGCCGCGTGGGAGATGCACTGGTACGGCACCACGACGGACTCCGAGCGTGTGGAGCTGGGTGGAGAGCTGATCAGAATCTTCAGCAACATCGGAGTAGACACGGACGACTGGGACGAGAACAGTTTCGCGCAGGCGATGAACAATTTCTACGACTGGCGGAAGGATTTGAGCGTGTGGGATGCGGCGTGCATGATCCTCAACGTCGACCCGGAGATATTTGAAGAGTAGAAAGGGCGAGCCGGGCTGCGAAACTTCGTTTCACAAGAACAAACGACCCCGGATTTCACGACATCCGTCAAATCCGGGGTTTGGCTCTCGAGGTCCCTCGTCGCTTCGCTCTGTCGGGACGACAGGGTGGACGGGTTTTCTGTCATCCCGAATGCATGGCTTCCTGTCTTCCCGAACGTGCTCTCTGTCCTCCCGAACGCATGGCTTCCTGTCATCCCGAACGAATGTGAGGGATCTCGGGGTGGCTCTCGAGGTCCCTCGTCGCTTCGCTCTGTCGGGACGACAGGAAAGAGCCGTCCCTAACGAGCGCAGAGAGGAGGGATCCGATCAGCGGTTGTTCTGCATCTTTGTCCCCCCGGCAGCCCTGCGCCGCGTCAGATGTCCAGGTTTTTGACCTCGCGGGCGTGGGCGTTGATGAACTCTCTGCGCGGCTCGACCTTGTCGCCCATCAGGATGCTGAAGTACTCGTCGGCCTCGACCGCGTCGTCCACCTGTATCCTCTTGAGGACTCGACTCTTCGGGTCCATGGTGGTCTCCCACAGCTGATCGGGGTTCATCTCGCCGAGTCCCTTGTAGCGCTGGACCATGACCTTGGCGGACTCGCCCGCGTCATCCAGGAAGTCCCTCAGCTCCTTCTCGTTGTAGCAGTAGGCTACTGTCTTTCCTCTCTGCACCCTGTACAGCGGAGGCTGGGCCATGTAGAGGTAGCCCTCCTCGATGAGGGAAGGCATGTAGCGGTAGAAGAAGGTCAGCAGCAGCGTGCCGATGTGCGCGCCGTCCACGTCGGCGTCGGTCATGATTATTACTTTGTGGTAGCGGAGCTTGGACGTGTCGAAGTCGTCGCCTACTCCTGCGCCCAGGGTCTGGATCATGGTGCGGATCTCCGCGTTGGAGAGCGCCCTGTCCAGACGGGCCTTCTCTACGTTGAGTATCTTTCCGCGAAGGGGGAGTATCGCCTGGAAGCTCCTGTCGCGCCCCTGCTTGGCGCTTCCTCCGGCGCTGTTCCCCTCGACTATATAGACCTCGGTGTTCTCAGGGTTCCTGTCGGAGCAGTCGGCCAGCTTCCCCGGCAAAGTCAGGCCGGTCATCGCCGACTTGCGGACCAGCTCCCTCGCGCGTTTTGCCGCCTCGCGTGCCTGCCTGGCCTTTATCGCCTTCTCGACCACGGTTTTGATTATCTGCGGGTGGTCGTCGAACCAGGCGGTCAGCTCCTCGTAGAGGATGGAGTCGACAATGCCCTTTACGTCGCTGTTGCCGAGCTTTGTCTTGGTCTGTCCCTCGAACTGGGGGTTGGCCAGCTTGACCGATATGACGGAGGTCAACCCCTCCTTGAGGTCGTCTCCGGACAGGTTCTCGTCCTTCTCCTTCAGGAGTTTTGCCCTTCTCGCAGCCTCGTTGACCGCTCGCGTGAGCGCGGTGCGGAAGCCGGACACGTGTGTGCCGCCCTCGATTGTGTGTATTAGGTTGGCGAAGCCGAAGACCCTCTCCTGGTAGCCGTCGTTGTACTGGATGCCTATGTCCGCTCCGACTCCCTCCCTCTCACCCGATATCACTATGGGGTCGGCGAAGAGAGGAGTCTTGCCCCTGTTCAGGTACTCTATGAAGGACTTGATCCCGCCCTCGTAGCAGAATTCCTTGATGCGCCCGTCCTCGCGCAGGTCCTCGAGCGTTATGGACAGCCCCGGGTTCAGGAAGGCCATCTCCCGGAATCGCGCGCCGAGTATGTCGAAGGAGAAGCGGACCTCCTCGAAGACTGTACGGTCGGGCATGAAGTGGATCTTAGTCCCGGAGAGATCGGTCTTGACCCCGGCGGACAGTTCCGACACGGGAATGCCCCTCTCGAAGCGCTGTGTCCTGCTCTCTCCGTTTCGGCAGATGGTGATCTCGAGCCACTCCGAAAGGGCGTTGACGACGGATACTCCCACGCCGTGAAGGCCTCCGCTGACCTTGTAGACCGCGCCGTCGAACTTGCCTCCCGCGTGCAGGGTCGTCAGCACGACCTCCGATGCGGGGCGTCCGTTTGACGGGTGGGGGTCCGTGGGTATGCCGCGGCCGTTGTCCTTTACCGACAAACTCTCGTCCTCGTGTATGGTGATGCGGATTTTTGTGCAGAAACCGCCTATGGCCTCATCGACCGAGTTGTCCACCACCTCCTGGACCAGGTGGTGAAGCCCGCGGACGGACGTGTCGCCTATGTACATCCCGGGCCGCTTTCGAACCGCCTGCAGTCCCTCCAGGACCTGGATGTCCTTGGCGGTGTACTGAAGAGCCAGAGGGCTCATTGTCATCAGATGCTTCCTCCGTTTCGTGGCCGGTTGGCCTCCAGCGTGTTCGCCCTTGCCTCTTTCATGAAAGAGTTGTATCTTCTTGCGAGGGTCTCGGGTTTGAACCCCGATTTCAAGACAGAGCCGTCGCGCAGATATATGGTCGTCTCCTTTCCTTGACGAACCAAGGCGATAGTTTGGCTCAAGGAGACAAGGTTCCCTCCCTCCAGGGGGATGAACATGCTTACTCACTCCGTTTCACGCTGCTTTAACTACTGTATATTATACCAGAAAGCCGCCGGATACGGGGCTTTATGCGCCCGAGAAAGGCTTATCCCTCCCCGCACGGGAGAGTCGTCTAAATTGATAGAACAGGAGTGTTGCAAGTGAGTTTTGGGAATTTTAGAGCGAAGGCGCGCGGCGTCGCGTCTAGAGTTTTGGGAGAGATCCGCAGCGAGTGGAAGGCCTTCGTCGCCATTTCGACAGGAGTGACAGTGCAGGCGGTCGCGGTCACTCTGTTCGTGCTGCCTAACCGCTTCCCGGATCTGGGAGTGTCGGGCATGGCCGTGCTGTCGAACTACGTGTTCGGGATCTCTCCGGCGTATGTGATACTGGGGGTCAACTCCCTGCTGATGATATGGGCCTGGAGGGAGCTTTCCCCCCGCTTCGTGGTGTGGACGATGTGGGCGGTGCTTCTCTTCTCGACACTGCTGAAGACCTTCGAGTACTTTCCGGTGCCTGCTATCGGCGACAGGTTCATGGCGGCCGTGCTCTCGGGAGTCGTCAGGGGCCTGGGCGCCGGGCTCATCTTCAGGGTGGGAGGCTCGACGGGCGGGCTCGACATACCGGGCGTGGCCCTCCGACGGCGGTACGGAATCGAGATAGGGCAGTTCGCCATCTTCATCAACACGGGGCTTCTCGGGCTGTCGTTCTTCGTGGTGGGGCTGGAGGCCGCCATCTACGGCGCCGTGGCCCTGTACGTCTACGGGATAGTAGTGGACAACTCCATCAGGTCCTTCGACCGAAGGAAGCAGGTCTTAATCATAACGAACGTCCCGGAGAGGGTCAGTGAGTTCATAAACCTCTCGCTTGGCCGCGGGACGACGCGATTCGAGGGAGTGGGGGGCTACTCGGGGCAGCCTCGGCCGGCGCTTATGACCCTGCTGGAGCCGCGCCAGGTAGTCACGCTGAAAAAGTACCTCGCGGAGAACGATCCGAAGGCATTCATGTCGGTATCGGTGGCGTCCGAGGTTCTCGGAAAGGGGTTCAAGAGCTGGAAGAGCCTTTAGCCGCCTTCGCGGGCGCCTCTTTCTTTTTTGCCTTCTTCGGCTTCGCCTGCGTCTGCTGCAGTTCGGGGGTCATCGAGGCGATCCTCTCATCGATGAAGCCTCCGAGGGTCTTCCTGGCCTTCTCTGCGGCCCTGTAAGCAGCCCTTGCGGTCTTGAGCAGCTCCTTGTCCGTCGTCCCCGCCCCCTCGGCCTTCTTCAGCGCGGTCAGAGGACCGAGGGATCTGCGCAGATCCGGGGCAGTGGCTGCAATTGCCTGGACGTATTCCGCAACGGTCTCGTAGCTAGTGACCTGGGCGTCCAGGAGCTGCAGTGCCAGGATCAGCAGTAACTCGACTCCCATCAGGGAGTGAGGGATGGAGGGAACTGGCAGCGGCGGGTCTGCGTTCAGCAGAACACCTGCTGCACGCATCTCGTCGTCGGCCAGGTCGAGATGTTTCTCCGCCAGGTTGTCCCACTCGGCCGGGCTCTTATCGGTCGCGTCAAGAGTCATGCAATCTCATCCCTTTCTCCTGAAAGAATCGACGGCTTAGCCGCGACTATAGTAAGCTCAACCGCCGGTTTGGTCAATTATTTGCCCTATGTAACACGCCTGTAGGGGCAGTCCCTCCTGTAAAAGCATCTCGGGCAGCGCTCGGTCCTGGGGGGATAAGGTCCGGTCGCGCACGAGGACGCCGCCTCGCGGATCATCCGCCCTACCTCCGCCCACGGGCGATCCGGGGCGATCGGCTCTCCCTCGCGCCCCTCGCGCAGGTAGACAAGCCTGATGTCGTGGTTCGATCCGGGGAAGGCCAGAGAAGCCGCGTGGCCGTAGAACAGCAGCTGCTCCCTGTACAGCGATTCCCACTCGGCGGTGCCGTCCATCGGGCCGGCGGTGATCTTGTAGTCCCTGATGTGAACCGTGTTACCCTCGTGCCAGAGGGCGTCTATGCTTCCCACGAGCCTGACTCCGGAGGCGTTTATCCTGAAAGGAATCTCCCGGCGAAGAATCCCCCGCTCGCACGCAAGCGCCATGCTCCTTCCGACCCGGCTCTCCGCAAATCTCTCAAGCCAACCGCCGAGCGCCTCTCTCTCTCGTTTGCTGTTCCAGGCCGGTCGAAGCCTCTGCGGCAGGAGCGCCCCCGGGTCGTCCAGCAGGCGTGCCAGGGAGGACGATCGGAGGTCCCAGCGAGAAAGAATCCAGTGGGCCAGCGAACCGAGGTCCGCGCCTCCCGGCTCTTCGTCGGATGGCATCTCCCATGTCAGCTCCATTCCCTGCCTGTGCTTCATCCGCCAGGCAGCCGGACAGTAGCGGAAGAGGGAGTAGGAAGTGGCGCTCATCATCTCCACCAGGGCGGGGTCCATCGGCGGAGGGACGACTAGTCGTCCGGCCGCCTCGTCCTCCGGAGGCTTGGCTCGCTTTCTCTCCGGGCGGATGTCCGTCGAGTCCTCCGGTACGGTCGGTTCAATCAAGAAGAGCCACGAGCCAGGTTTGGGGGTGGGCTCGCCCTCCTCCTCACCGCACGTGGAGCAGAGGACGAGGCAGTCCCTCGCCCTGGTGAAGGCCACGTAGAAGAGCCTCTGCCACTCCTCCTGCTCCGAGGCCTCCTCGAGAAATCGTGCGACCCCGGCGGTGTTGGACTTGTCTCCGGCCTCCCAGGCCTCGGGCAGAGAGGAGAAACCCGCCCCGACGACGGCCGACGGAACGAGCGACGTCCGGCCCCCTCCGCCGCCCGGTCTGTTGTCCAGGTCCATTACCACCGTTATCGGAAACTCCAGTCCCTTCGCGCTGTGGACCGTCATCACCCTGACGACGTCCTCCTCATCGCCCAGGGGAGGAGTCTCCTCGACCGAGCCCCCTCCCCCCGCCATGCGGGCGAGGTACGAGCAGCAGCCTCCCGGGTCGTTCCCGAACACGGTCTCGTACTCCCTGACAAGGTCCAGCCCCCTCCACAGGTTAGCCAGCGCGCTCTTGCGCCGCCAGAGGGGGTAGCGGGCGAGGAAGGACTGGTCCCTAAGCAGGACGACCAGGGCCCCGAAGAGCCCCTCGTAGCGGGCGACCGTCCGGAGCTCTTCCAGGCGAGAGGCGATCTCGGGATGTGACTCCTCTAGGCTCGGCGCACCCGGGGCGAGCAGCCTCGCCGCCTCGTTAGCACCAAGGCCGGAGAAGGGGGAGAGCAGAAAGCCGAGGGTCGCGGCCCGGTCCTCCGGGAAGACGAGCGCTCGCATCGCGTTCGCCAGGTCGCCCGTCTCTCCCCTGTCGAAGAACTGCTTTCCCCTCTCGAACGCCGTCGGTATGCCGAAGAGGGGGTGCAGAGTCTCCTCCAGCGCGGCGAAAGAGGCGCGTGTCGGGACCAAGATCGTCATGTCGCGCCACTCCGCCGGGCGCATCTCCTCTCTGCCCTTGTCCCACACGAGCCCTCCGTGCAGTTCTAGAAGTTTTTCCCCCAGGGCGGTCGCCACCCTGATCCTGGCCTCCGATATCCTCTCCCCCCCCCTCATGCGCAGGAAGATATGATTCACAGGGGGGAGGGCGTCCGCCTCGCGAACTCGCCCCGCCTCCGGATCGTCGGGGAAGAGCAGCGGCTCGTACGGTGTCGGCATGTCCTCGGCTATCCTCTCCTTCCAGAGGCGGCCGAACAGCCGGTTCACCTCGTCCAGGAGGGAGGGGCGGGCGCGGAAGCTCGTCTGAAGCGGGATGTAGACCGCGCCCTCCGAGGGATTCGCCGTCTTCGCGCCGAAGATGGCCGGGTCCGCGTGGCGAAACCGGTATATCGACTGCTTCGGGTCCCCCACGAGGAATCGTCTGCATCCCTCCGCAGCCGCGGACTCGATGAGTTTGTCCTGCAGGGGATTGGTGTCCTGGTACTCGTCCACCATTATCTCCTTGAAGGATCGAACCCTGTCGTCGCGGGAGGAGAGCTCCGCGGCCAGGCGTATCATGTCGTCGTAGGAGAGCAGTCCTCTCCTGGCCCGGTACTCCCTGCCCGCCTCCCAGATCATCGCGGCGGTCCGAAGCAGCAGGGAGCGAAGGCGCATCTCCGTTTCCGATGGAGGCGATGCCAGGAAGCCCAGCCCTTTCTTAAGGGACGGGTAGGAGTCGCGGAAGTCCTTGAGAGTCCTGCACAGGTGTTCCTGCATCCTCTTGCCGGTCTTCGAGCCGGACGCGCCGGTTAAATCCCCGAGGACCTCGTTGAAGATCTCGAGCGCGAAGTCCAAGGAGCCGTCGTCCGTCGCGGGTGGAAGGGCCCCCGCCCACCTGCTTCTCAGTACGTCGACACGTTCGTTGAAGCCGGATTTCCCCTCCAGTTTCGCGGGAAGAGAGGCAAGAAGCCCCGTCCAGACAGAAGCGACCTCCCTGGCCTCCTTCAGGCAGATCGACCTGATTCGTCTCGCGACCTCGTCAAAATAGCCGCCGTCCTCCGCACGGGCCGAAAGCGAGTCGGGGGACTCGCCCCGGCTCTCGAGAAGGTCGGAGAGGGCCAGGGAGAAGGAGACGATGACTCCCGGGCCGTACTCGTTTACCACGTCGGCGAGGACGTCAAGGTCGCCGCCAAGCCAGCGAGCCGCTCCACGGCCGGGAGGAAGGGCTCGATCGAACCAGGCGGTATCCAGGGAGTCCAGCGCCCTGGTTGCCCGTGCGACGAAGAGCTCCTCCTCGGGTGGAGTGACGGGGCGAGCGCCCAGCCCGGACGGCAGGAAGAGGGCCTGCTCCCTGACGATGCCCAGGGCGAAGGAGTGAATGGTGGAGATCCGCGCCTCCTGGAGCTCCGACGCGACTCCGGAGAGCCTCTCCCCGTTCGGGTCCAGGATCGGGCGGAGCTCCGAGAAGAGTGCCTCTATTCTCGCGCGCATCTCCTCCGCAGCCTTCTCCGTGAAGGTCAGGGCCAGTATGTCGCGTGGTCGCACGTCCGCTCGAATAAGGGCCCTGATGAAGCGCCAGGAGAGAGTGTGGGTCTTGCCAGTGCCCGCACCCGCTCCCACCAGCGTCACGGGCGCGTCGGAGAAGACGGCTCTCTCCTGCGCGGGGAGGAGAAGTCCGTTCGATGAGATATGCTCTTTCAGTCGCCGGAGCAATGTGTCGTCGGTCATGGAGCTCTATCCTCCTTCTCCGCCCTGTCCTCTCGGTGGTCGCGCTTTCTGCAGAGCGAATGAAAGGCGCACCAGCCGCAGTCCTGCGATTCGTATTTCGGCTGGAAGACTCCGGTGGAGAAGGCCCTCGCGACGTTGTCCAGCTCGGTCGAGGCTGCGTCCTCGAGACCTTTCAGGTCGCCCTTCAGTCTCGAGAAGACCGAAGGGGCGCCATCGGCCCCGGCCCCGACGAGCTTCCCGTCCTTCAGGCAGAGGAAGGCGGTCGCGCAGACGGTCGTCCCCTCCTCGGCGAGCGCGAGGGAGTAGGCGGCCAGCTGCAGACTGCCCCCGAGGTACTTGGACGACCCTCCCTTGTAGTCGAAGAGGGCGGCTGTGCCGTCGTCGAGCAGGTCCAACCTGTCGCACCTGCCCCTGAATGTCACTGCGCCCCTCTCGATCTGCGGAAGCCTGTACTCCCGTTTCTGATCCCGCCGTCCGTCGCGGAGTCCATCCTTCTCCATCGTCTCCTGCACCTCGGCGAGGCGGATCGCCTTTCGCAGCAGCTCGCGTTTGAATCGCCCGAGCCCGACGTCATCAACCATCCGAGGGTATTTTTCAGCCATGGCCTGGTCGAAGAGCCTTTGCACAAGGAGCGGAAGCGACTCCTCCCCGGACAGATGACCCTCCCATGCCATCTGCCACAGGCGGTGCATCGCGCTGCCCGCCAGGTCGGGCCTGTAGGCGGTCTCGGGCGGTGCCTCCAGCGAGGCTATGCGGATGCAGTAGTACCTGAAGGGACAGGAGACGAAGGTGTCCAGGTCGCTGAGCGAGAAGACATGCTCCTCCGGCGTCCACAGGGTGAAATCCGCCCAATCCGCGCCTCTGCCGAAGACGGGCCATTTGCGCCAGAGGGGCTCCACGCCGCCTGCGACCGGTGTCCCCTCCGGCAGGATGTCGCCCAAGGGACGCTCCAGGGGAGCTCCGACCGGGCGTAGCCAGAGCTTCGAGGAGTTCATGGCGTTCTCCGCGAAGGGGGAGGCCGCGATCGGGCGGCCCTTTCCGTCCGCGGTCGGGCGCAGAAGCACGCACAGGCTCCTCGCGCAGGCCGTCAGCCTCCTGAAGAGAGCCTCCCTCTGGCTGCGCTTCTCCGGGAGGAGGGGGAGGTGGCTTCGTCCGAGGTCGAGGCTGTCGTGCAGAAACTCTTTGCGCTCGTCGCTCAGCAGGGGCGACTCGCGAATCTGGCCGGGCCAGCGGTTCGCCGTCGCTCCCGGCAGTATCCACACATCGGACCAGGCCAGCGCGGGCGGCGATCCGGGGAAGAGCGAGATGGCGGGCGATGATCGGGGGGGCATCCAGACCGAGGCAGTCTCGGCCCACTGGCCGAGGAAGGCGACTCCCTCCTCGTAGGGCAGGGGGGAGGACCCGGCTTGGCCGAGGTCTCGTCGCAGGTCCGCGAGGGACCTCGCCTTCTCCTCCGCCTCCCGCACCACCAGGGCCATTTCGCGGATCGCCCAGTCGATGCGGGGGGCCTCCTCGGCCTTTGCCACCAGCTGCTTCATCTCCTGGCGAGAGGGGGCGAACTTGGCGAACGTCAGCAGCAGCTCGTCCGGACGCCCTCCCCGCCTCATGGCTCGCGCGAAGCCCGTCGCCCGAGCGAAGGCATCTCCCCCCGCCTCCTTCGGGAAGCGGCTCAGAAAGTCAGTCCAGCCCTCCTCCCCCGAAGGGATCGCCCCGGCGAACTCCCTCCTCGGAAAGCCGAACGGGGCCATCGGCAGGGACGAGAGAAAGTCCGCCGTCTCCGACGAGGGCCAGGAGTCCGCGGCCAGGTCGAGCGAACGGCGGGCGCTTTTCCATAGAGCGGTCTCCGATATCGGCGAACCCTCGCGGATGGAGAAGGGGAGCCCGTAGCGCACCAAACTCTCGACGATCGAGTCCAGGTCATCTCCCTCCGCACATAGGGCGATCGCGTCCCAGCCGGGGAAGGGGAGTCCGCTCGATGTTCGGATATGGCTCTCTTTCTCGTCCGAGGCCCAGAAGAAGAGCTCGCGCGCCAACGTGTCGGTGGACAGGCGCAGGTCTCCCGCCGCGATCGACACGCACGGCGGGGCGTCATCCGAGTCGATCCGCGGCATCCTCTCCGCCTCGGGGAACTGCTGGATCGCCGTGTAGAAGTCGCCCTCGCCACACTCGGGGACCCACAGCTCGAGGTCGGCGCCCGAGTCGCGCAGGGCTCGCAGAAAGGCCATCTGGCCGGATGCGAAGCTGAGGAACCCGGCGGCCCGTATCGCAAGGCCTTTTGCCCATCTCCTGGCCGCCTCCGGGTTCTCCTTCAGCAGCGCCGCGCCGAGCGATGGTATCTGCGAACTGTCGGCCAGGCCAAGTTCCGCCAGCAGGGCTATGTAGTCCCTGTACAGCCTGCACAGGATGCCGCTCTCCTCGTCGAGCCTGGAACAATCGCCATCCGGGGGGCATCCCGGGCAGGTGAGCGCGGAGGCCAGCTCGTCCGCGGGCACGGCCTCCGCCAGCAGCTCCCTGATCGAGCTTCCCGCCAGCTCGACGAAGCCGGAAGATGAAAGGCCCTCGGGCAGTTTGTCGGAGCGTCCTTCACGCAGGCGACCGATGACTCGCCTGATCAGCAGCCAGTGGTCGGGCGGGTCTATCTGCGGACGAGCGGCCACGCCGACCGCCTCTGCGGCTGCTCGATACAGGTCGTCCCAGATCCAAACCAACGGCCTGACCTCGGGAAAGAAGACGGCGGGGCTCTTCTCCCGGTGCAGGAGCATCTCAAGCAACGCGGGCCTGTCCCTGTTGGACGGAACCAGGAAGACGACTCCCTCCCTCCCGGACTCCTCCCGAAGGGGCGCGGCAAGGCTCCCCGGTGTGCGATAGGTGTGCAGCTTCAGTCTAAACCCCTCCTCGAAAGGGATGGCTTCAAGGTCGTGATAGTCTCAGTTTAGCACAAGGAGGAGAGGCTATAAGCATCGGTATTTTGCCGATCCTTTGCGCCGACGGGAGGTGTAGTGTGATAAAATATAAAAGTAGTCATGAAAACAAGGAGGGAAGTGTTAGGCCCATGGGAAGAAAGCTGTTTCTGCTGTTTTGCGCGTCCGTCCTGCTGGTGTCGGCGATGTCGGTGTGCGCCGCCGCCGAGGCGCCGAGCCTGACTATCGACGAGGAGGCGCTGGAGGGGCTGTCGGCCCTTGAAGGCCCGCTGCGCATCGAGTGGGGTTTGTATAAAAACACCTGAGGGGAGAGGCCCTCCGCTCTCGTTGTGAGCGGCGAACCCCTCGACCCGGTGGAGCTCGTCCCGGTGACGGACGAAACCGGACAGTTTACGATTCTTGTGCCGAGCGACATGAAGTTCGCGGACGGCAAGGCGACAGTGGAGCGCATCACCTATCGCGGAAAGGTGATCTTTATCTGCAGGTCCGCGGTGTACGAGGGCGATTGACGCGAAGGGCGCATCGGCTCACAGGCGATATTGGCGGCCGTCCCCCCGTCTCGGCCCTTCGGGACAGGGGGCGGCCTTTGTGTTTCCCGTCTCTTGGTGTACCATATCGTCGAGTGAATCGAGAAAAGGAGCGGATTTGATGTTTTCCTGCGTGATTTTCGACTTTGACATGACACTCGCGGACAGCAGCTACGCGATAGTGAATTCGATGAACAAGCTGGCCGAAAAAGTGGGTCTGCCCAGGGTGAAGAGGGAGGACCTTCTCTCCGTTATAGGCATTCCCATAAGAGAGTCTTGGCTTAAGATCTGGGGACGTTTCGAGGAGGACTGGCTGACTGATTTCAGGGCCTCCTTCTCGGAGGGCGAGTACGCCGAGATCAATCCCTACCCGGGAACAAGGCGGGTGCTCGAGGTCCTGTCCGCCCGAGGCGTCTCACTGGGACTAGCCTCCAATCGCCAGAAGCCCGGGCCGCCGCTGAAGGCCGTGGGGCTCGCAGGCTACTTCTCGTCGGTGGTGGGCATGGACGACGTGGAGAGGGGAAAGCCGGCGCCGGACATGATCCTGAAAAGCATGGCGAACCTGGGAGGGGCGCCCGAGTCGACTCTTTACGTTGGCGATACGGCGGACGACATGTCCGCGGCAAGGGATGCGGGGGTTCGCCCCGTGGGTATGACTACCGGCTTCTTCACCCCGGATGCCCTCTACGGCGCCGGAGCTTGGAGGGTCTTCGATTCGGTGGATGAGGTTCTATCCTTGTTCGGAGAGGACAGGGGCTTTGACGAGTAGAGGAGTAAATCTTCTCTCGGGGGAGAAATCGCCCTATCTTCTGCTGCACGCGGACAACCCCGTCGACTGGCACCCCTGGGGGAGCGATGCGTTTGAAAAGGCGAAGAGGCAGGACAAGCCGATCTTCCTGTCGATAGGTTATGCTGCGTGCCACTGGTGCCGGGTGATGGAGAGGGAGTCCTTCTGCGACGAAGAGGTTGCGAACCTGCTGAACGGAGCGTGCATTCCGGTGAAGGTCGATCGGGAGGAGCGTCCCGACATAGATGGTGCCTTCATGGCTGTCTGCGAGATGTTGAACGGCAGCGGAGGCTGGCCTCTGAACGTCTTCCTGACGCCGGACGGGCTGCCCTTCTTCGCTGCCACGTACCTTCCGAAGAGGAGCGGCGGCGCGATACCGGGAATGGTGGACGTGGTGCCGAGGATGAAGTGGCTCTTCGCCACGCAGAGGTCGCAGGTGGAGAGCTCGGCGAGGAGCATCCGAGAATCCCTCGTTGCCGAGGAGGAAGCCGCTCGTTCCGGATCCCTCCCCGGCACGGCAGCGTTCAAGAGGACGTTTGACGAGCTGGCTGGCGTCTTCGACAGGGAGTGGGGCGGGTTCTCAAAGGCACCGAAGTTTTCCATGCCATCGCACCTCGTTTTTTTGATACGCTACTGGAGGAAGTTCGGCGTGAAGAGCGCCTGGTCGATGGTCGAACGGACGATCGAGAGAATTTGGCAGGGCGGTATTCACGATCACCTCGCGGGCGGCATCGCCCGGTATTCGACGGACCGGCGCTGGCTGCTTCCTCACTTCGAGAAGATGCTGAACGACCAGGCCCTCATGCTCTACGTGCTGTCGGAGTGCGCCGGCGAGAGCGACAGTGCCCTGTTCGGCGCCTTCGCCGACGATATCACGGGGTTCGTCCTGGGGGAGATGACCTCCCCAGAGGGGGGCTTCTACTCGGCGATAGGGGCCGAGAGCGACGGCGAAGAGGGCAAGTACTACCTGTGGACCGAGGAGGAGATTCGCTCGGTTCTCTCGCCCGAGGAGGCGGGGGTGTTCATCTGCGCCTACGGAATCCGCAAGGGGGGCAACGTGAAGAACGAGCGAACCGGGCGGATCCTCGGGGACAACGTGCTGCACATCGCCGAACCGGCGAAAAAGACGGCCCCGAGGTTCGGCCTGTCGGCCGCGGAGCTGGACGCGCTGCTTGCCAGGTGCAGGGGGAAGCTCCTCGCCGAGAGGAAGGGACGCGTTCCTCCCCTGAAGGACGACAAGATACTGACCGACTGGAACGGCCTGATGATCGCGTCCCTCGCGAGGGCATCGGAGGTCTTCAAGAGGCCCGAGTGGCTGAACGCAGCTGAGAAGGCGGCCAGGTTCATCGATCAGAGGCTGCGCGACAGGACGGGCGGGCTGCTGCACCGTTACAGGGATGGAGAGAGCGCCGTTTCGGGGCTGCTCGACGACTACGCCTTCTTCTCGTGGGGTCTGACTGAACTCGCTGTCGCAACGGGGAGGAACTCTTACGCGGACGAGGCGCTGAAGCTTCTCGATGCGGCGGACAAGGCGTTCGCCGACGAGAAAAGAGGGGGATTCTTCACCTCGTCGGGCGACGACCCCTTCCTCTTTCTCAGGAGGAAGGAGGCCTACGACGGGGCCTCTCCGTCGGGCAACTCGGTGATGACGGATGTGTATATCCGTCTGTCGGCTTTGACCGGGCGGAGGGAGCTTCTCTCGATGGCCAGGCGTACGGCGTCGGCATTCTCCGGCAGGGCTGCGAAGTATCCCTTGGCGCACACTTGGCTGCTGGCCGCGGCGACAATGCTTTAACAGTAGCGCATAATCGAGGCGCGGGGCTTGTTGTCACGGTCGGCATAGGATATAGTAACTTCCTAGAGAACCCGTTCATACGGAGGAGGGAGCGTCAATGCAGGAAGTTAAAAAAGTGATCACCGAGGTGGGAACCAACGAGTGGCAGGTTGTGGTCTTCTTTCTGGGGGATCAGACGTTCGCTATCAACGTGGATAAAACGCGCGAGATTCTTCGCTGGCCGGGCTGCCGAACAATCCCCGAGTCTCATCCGTCAATGATCGGCATAACCTCCGTAAGGGGAGAGGTGCTACCCCTGCTGGACCTGAGGCTGCACCTCGGGATCGAGCCGAAGTCAGAGCTCGAGTCCAGCAACGTGGTGATAGCCGAGTTCAACGAGATAAAGCTCGGGTTCGTGGTGGACGCCGTGGAGAGGATCTACCGGATCAACTCCGAGGAGCTGGACTCGACCCTGACCGGCACCTTCTTAGGAGAGCACGTGCTCTACGTCATCAAGCGCGACGAACGCAACGTCCTGTTGCTGGATTACGAGGCCATAGTTCAGATGGTCAACCCGGTTCTGTCGCAGCGCTACCAGATCGACGTCGAGAAGACCATGGAGATGACCGCTCACCTGGGCGACCTGAACAGATTCAGGATACTGGTCGCCGAGGACTCGCCCCTGATTCGCAAGCAGATATCCGACGTGCTGGAGCAGGGCGGCTTCCACAACCTGGTGCTCACCGGCGACGGCAAAGAGGCCTGGGATCAGTTGAACACCCCGGGGGAGCACTTCGACCTGCTGATAACCGACGTGGAGATGCCGATGATGGACGGGCTCGCCCTCACCAGGCGCGTCAAGGAGCACCCGGACCTGAAAAAGGTCCCGATAGTGGTGTTCTCGTCGATCATGGCGCAGGACATCAAGGTGAAGGCCGCGAGCGTCGGCGCCGAGGCCCAGATCACAAAGCCGGAAATACCGGATATGCTGGAGCACATCATCCGACTTCTGCCGGCCGGCAAATAACCCGGGACAATCCCGAATGCCTCCTCTTCCGTACTGGGACTCCAACGTCGACATGGAGGTGGCGTCGTGGTTCCCTCTGAGGATGGACTATGAACCTGTGTCCATCAACGCGCACCACAGCGTGTTGCTGAGCAGGATCGCGGCTCTGTCTCTGAGGATGAACAGCGAGTTTTTCTGCCTCACAAGCCTCAGGAGCGGTTACATCGGCACGCTTCTGCGCGACAGCATGATAGTGCCGGGTCGTCCCGTCCGCATCGGCTTGGGCTTTGCGATGCTCTTCGGGTACTCGGCTCCGATGGAGGAGCTGGTCTCGTCCATGCTCGACGAAGAGCAGGACATCGAGGCCGGGGTGTCTCTCTGCTGCCTGTGGGACAGGGACATAATGATCGAGAGCATAAAGACCATCGTGCTCGTCAGCGGGAATCCGCTGTTCGACGAGGATACGTTTCTGGACAGGCTGGGCTCGGCCCTGGAGGCGAAGGCATCGACTCAGGCCAGCCTGCCTTTCTTCGCAGAGAAGTTCGGGTACAGGCGCTTCTTCATCCCGTACGAAACGGATGATCTGACGCATCTGGAGATCAGCCGCCTTCTGTTCGAGATGGAGTTCGAGGAGACCAGGAAATGGGTCGGACCATCTCCGGAGGTGCCTTTCCCGCCGTTTTTCGGCATAGAACTGCATTTCTAGTGGTACAATATCATTCCGGCAAAAGAGAATATGGTTTTCCGGACGAGCCCGGGCCCATTCGCGAGAAAAAATCGCGAGAGTACATGGGTACGTCCATGTTGCATTGAAGAGGGGACTGGTTGTTCTATGCAGAGCGAAATTCTGGATAAAAAGGACATGCTCGAGGGCAAGGTCGTCATAGAGGGGAAGGACTCCTCCGACAAGGAAGGCCATGTCGGCGACGATCTGAGCGATCACCTGAGCGGAATGCGCGAGCTCATCTTGAAAGGGCACGCGAAGGGATTCGTCACCCAGAAGGATATTGAGGGCCATGTTCCGCTGGAGAACTGGAACTCGGAGATCCTCGACAACCTGGTGTCGCACTTGATGGAGCTGGGCATAGAGGTCCTCGACGAGGTGAAGGAGCAAGCAGATGAACAAGATTCTGATTCAGATTCAGATTCGGACGGGAAAGGGGCGACCATCCCGGAGGACCCCTCCGCCCAGTCGTCCGACATGGAGCTCGGAAAGCTGGATGACATCCCTTTGACCGATCCGGTGCGAATGTACCTTCGGGAGATCGGCAAGGTGCCTCTCCTGGACGCGGCGGAGGAGGTGGCGCTGGCAAAGCTCGTCGAGGCGGGGGACGAGACTGCCAAAAAGAAGATCGTGGACGCGAACCTGCGCCTTGTAGTCAGCATAGCGAAGAAGTACATAGGCCGCGGGATGCTCTTTCTGGACCTGATACAGGAGGGCAACCTCGGGCTGATCAGGGCGGTGGAGAAGTTCGACTACCGGAAGGGCTTCAAGTTCAGCACCTATGCCACCTGGTGGATAAGACAGGCCATCACAAGGGCGATAGCCGACCAGGCGCGCACGATCCGCGTCCCGGTTCACATGGTCGAGACGATCAACAAGATGGTGCGCATCTCGCGCCAGCTCGTTCAGCGCCTCGGCAGGGAGCCGACGGACGAGGAGATCGCCGCCGAGATGGGGATAGAGCCGTTGAAGGTGGAGGAGATACGCCGTATCGCCCAGCTTCCTGTCTCGCTTGAGACCCCCATTGGCGAGGAGGAGGACAGCCAGCTCGGTGACTTCATCGAGGACAGGGAGATGCCCAGCCCGGAGGAGGCCGCCGCGGGGCACCTCCTGCACGAGCAGATAGAGGAGATGCTGAGCGCCCTCTCGGAGCGTGAGCGCGAAGTGCTGCACTACCGCTTCGGCCTGGAGGACGGACACTCCTACACGCTCGAGGAGGTGGGAAGACGCTTCGGCGTCACCCGCGAGCGCATAAGGCAGATAGAGGCGAAGGCGCTGAGAAAGCTTCGCCACCCGAGCAGGGGGAAGAAGCTCAAGGACTTCCTCGACTGAGGATTCGGAGGACCAGACCGGGCGCCGACTACGGGGCCCGGTTTTTTTCAAGCCCTCCCTTTGCTGGTATAATAATCCGGTTCGCAGAGCGCCGTACACGGAAGGGGGTCCCCGCGATGAGGCTTCTGCACTTGGTCTTGGGCCTGTCCCCGATCATCATTTCGTTGTATATGTATTTTAAGCTCAGGGCCGCCGTGGGGCCGGGGCTTTTATGGACCCTCTCGTACTTTCTGCTGGCGGCCTTTCTGATATGGGGATCAAGCTTTCTGTGGACGGCGGACCTCGAGGCCATCCCCCGTGCAAGAAGAGTCCTGTCTTACGTCGTCTACATGGGAATAGCCTTCTTCTTCCTCATGTTCACGGCCTTTCTGGCGCTTGACCTGGTACGGTTGGCCGTCTTCGTCCTCGACCTGATTCTTTCCACCCGTTTTGCGGTCATCCTCCCGTCACCTCGCACAAGGGCCGTGCTGGCCACTCTCTTCGCCCTGGCCGCCTGCAGCTACGGCTGGATGGAGGCGCTTTCAGTGCGTCCCGTCTACGTCACCATAGGCACGGACAAGCTCGTTCGCGGAGTCGATCGCCTGAGGATTGCCCATATCACGGATGTTCACCTGGGATGCATCGTCCAGGAGGAGCGGCTTGAGCGCATTCTGAGAGTGGTGAGGGATGCGGCGCCGGACATGCTCGTCTGCACCGGGGACCTGGTGGATGGAAACATGGAGCGGCGGGAGGCGGAGATATCCCTGTTCAGGGAGATGGACCTTCCGTTCGGGATGCTGGCGGTAACCGGAAACCACGAGTACCACGCCGGGGTCGACCAGGCAGTCGACTTCATGAGGAGGGCCGGCATGAGGGTGCTCAGGAACGAGGCGGTGCTTGCCGGTGGAATAGTCGTCGCCGGTGTGGACGACTCATCCGCCGTGCGCTACGGGGAGAGGCCGGAGCCGGAGGCGAGCGTGCTGCGTCCTCTGCCGTCGAACCGCTTCGTACTGCTGCTCAAGCATCAGCCAGTAGTGGACCGGGATTCGCAGGGTCTGTTCGACCTGCAACTCTCTGGGCATACCCACAGGGGGCAGATCTGGCCGTTCTACTGGGCGACCCGAGCCGCCTACGACTACCGTCCCGGCCTGCGGGCCCTGTCCGAGCCGCACGGAGGCGAGGCTCACGCGTCCGGCGAGGCGAGGGAGGGGCTGGTCATAGTAAGCAACGGTGCCGGTACCTGGGGGCCGCCGATACGCTTCCTGGCGCCGCCCGAGGTGGTGATAGTCGACCTGGTCAGGAGATAGAGCCCTGGTCGTAGACGGAGCGAAGGCACGCGTCGCACAGGGCCTTGAGGCTGGACACGGCCCTCTCGGCCGGGAGACCGGACGCTTCGTACGCCAGCGGAAGCTCCGTGCAAGCCACGCACACGGGGATGTCCCGCTCGTTCCAGAGCCTTTCCACGACTTCTTTCAGAATGACCCCCGCGTCCCCGGTCCTGCCTTCCTTGACCAGTTGGATGCACCTCTGCACCGCGAGCTGATCCTCCTTCGGAGGGGCGAGCAGGGAGTACCCGCTCCTCTCGGCCTCCGACTGGAACAGGCCGCTCTGCATGGTTCCCAGGGTGGACAGGAGCCATGAGCCCCGCGGCCCTATCTCGCCGGCCTCTCTCACCGTCTCCTCCACTATGTGCACCAGCGGCACCGGAAGTTCGTCGCGAAACCGGTCGATGAAGTAATGAGCCGTGTTGCAGGGGACGGCCAGCAGGTCGGCTCCCCAGTCGGCCAGGGCCATAAGGCCCCTCCTAAGTCGATCGGTCGGGTCCTCCCCCTCGCCGAGGATCGCGCTGCTCCTGTCCGGGATCTGCGGGTCCGAGAGGACGTAGACTATGCCGTGCTCCTGGTCGCGCGCAGCAGGGGCCCTCTCCGCCAAAAGCCGCAGGAACTCCGCCGTCGCGGCGGGTCCCATGCCTCCGAGCACTCCCAGCACCTTTTCGGGCCTGCGCAGAGCCTGCAAATTTCACACCTCCCTATTCGGGGGATATATACCTGGACGAGATATAGCCCGCCGGAGCGACGAGCCTGCCCTCCCCGGAGAAGACCAGGCGGGACGTGAAGCTCTCCGCCGCCGAGTTGTGCAGGGTGAACAAGTAGTCCTCTTCGCGACGCACCAGGGATCCGGCAGAGTAGAGGTCCGGGTGGAAGTCGCCTCCGTCGTCCACGTGCCAGGTAGATCCCTCGTCCCACTCGGCGGGAAAGTCCAGGCGGAGCACTCCCTCCGGGGTCGCAAGGGCGACGACCCCTAGCGCATCCCGTCCCTTCGGCCTGAACTCCATCGCGTATATGGAGAGTCCACCGGCGTTTGCGATGCGCACTATCGATTTGAGCTTGCGGTCGTAGAGGCGCTCGAAAGTCTTTTTCACGTCGTCCCCGACCTTGCGGCTCTTCAGCCTGGTCAGAGGGATGACCTCCGCCCCTTTCATGTACGATTCGTCCACGAGGAGCACGTCGTCGCCGACGATGTCGTCCAAGGGCTCGGAGATAGGGTCGTCCTCCACTCGGAAGACGAGGCCGCCGATTCTCTCGAACTGCATCGCGGTCTCCCTGTGGTTCCATTCGGGGCTTTGCTCCCTCATGCCCTCGCACGCGATCGGATGGACGCCGTTCATCACGCAGGTGGAGTAGCGAGGCAAGGCCTCCTCGATCAGGCGGCTCCTCTCGCCGCAGTGCAGCAGGATCACTCTCTCTCCCTCCGGTTCCGCCAGGGCGAACCTCGGTGGCAGGACTCCCCTCGCAAGGTACTTGCCGAACACCCACCCCTCCGTTCCGCCCGTCGTGGAGACACGGAACCAGGCGTGACTCTCGCCCGGTTTCAGATCGGACTCCTCCAGTATCTCGACGAGCTCTCCCCCCTCGAATCGCATCTCCACGGACGACGAGGTGGATGGGCCGGTGCGCATGTTGACCCTGGTCGCGTCCACGTAGCCAAAAAAGGCCTCGCCTCCTGCGGCCCTCGCGCAGAACAGCACTAACAGGGCCAGGAGGACGCACGGTGTCCTTGAATATCTTGCGGTGATTCTCATGCTGTCTATCCCCTTTCTCCTGCCGTTAGTGTACAATACGGCTCGGCGGATGTCCATGCGGGGGCGGTTTCCCCGCGTCGAACGATAATTTGAGATGGAGGACGAATGATGAAAGCTCTTTTGGTGATAGACATGCTCAAGGATTTCATAGACAAGGACGGCCTCCTGACCACCGGGGAGGCCGGTCGCGGCATAGTGGATTTCATTAAACAGAGGACGGACGAGTTCAGGGAGAGCGGATATCCCGTGATCTACATCTGCGACAACCACGAAGAGGACGACAAGGAGTTCGACATGTTTCCCCCACACTGTGTCGCAGGCACAGGAGGTTGCGAGATAATCCCCGAGCTGGAGGTTCGCAAGGGGGACAAGGTCATAAAGAAGAGGCGGTACAGCGCGTTCTTCGGCACAGACCTGGATCTCCATCTGAGGGAGAAGAAGGTCGACGAACTGTTCCTGGCGGGCGTCTGCACGAACATCTGCGTGCTCTACACCGCCGCCGACGCGCGAAACCTGGGCTACAAGGTGAACATATTCGAGCGGGGCGTCGCCTCGTTCGACCCGGAGGCACACTCGTTCGCCCTCAAGGAGGCCAAGAACACTCTGGGCTGCGCCATAATTTAGCCCTGCCCACCGGTCAGTCGTCGAAGCGGAAGCGGTCCTCCCTGAAGAGGGCCGCGCAGGCCTTGACGACCTCGGGGTCGTACTTGACGCCGATGTTCCTCTCAATCTCGTCCAGGGCAACGTCTATCCCGAGCGCAGGGCGGTACGGCCTGTAGGAGGAGATCGCCTCCACTACGTCGGCAACCGCCAGTATCCTCGCTTCCAGCATTATGGCGTCCCCGGTCAGCCCGTTGGGATAACCGGTGCCGTCGAGGCGCTCGTGGTGCTGAGCGATGATGCTGGCCACGGGCCAGGGAAAATCTATGGGAGAGACTATGCCCTTTCCCACCGCTGGGTGTTCCTTGATCAGAGAGAACTCGAGGCTAGTGATCTTGCCGGGTTTGCTCAGGATCTCCGAGGGGATTTTTATCTTGCCTATGTCGTGAATCCGCGCAGCGGTGTGAATGCCCATAGTCTGCTCCTCGGGCAGCCGCATCTCCTCGCATATCCTGAGCGTCAGGGCTGCGCACCGAATCTGGTGCCCGGCCGTGTAGGGGTCCTTAGTCTCCACGGTGTTCGCCAGCACTGAGATGGTCTGGTCCAGGGTGACCGCCAAACGGTCGGCGCTCTCCTTGAGCTCCTTTGTCCGAAGGGCCACCAGCTCCTCCAGCTCGCCCATCCTCACCTTGCGCTTCGTGTCGGATGCCCTCGCGCGCAGCATGGCCCTGATCTGGGCCGCCAGCTCGGCCTCCTCGATGGGCTTGGACAAGAAGGCGTCGGCCCCCGCCTTGAGACCGAGAGTCCTGTTCTCCGCCGTGTTCTCCACCGCGGTCAGCAGTATGACCGGTATCGACGCCGTGGACGGGTCGGACTTCAGTCGCCTGGTCGCCTCGAATCCGTCCATGCCCGGCATCAGGATGTCCATCAGGATGGTGTCCGGGTTGATCTCTCTCGCTATCCTGATGCCCTCCTCTCCCGAGTGCGCCTCCAGAAAGACGCAGTCAGGAAAGAGCATCCTGAGCATGGCCCTCAGGACCACCAAGTTGTCGTGCCTGTCGTCTACGGCGAGTATCTTGCTCATGTCCCGATTACCTCCCCGCGGCCGCGGCCTTCGGAGATCATCATGCGAACCTTGGTGATAAGCTCCTCCGGGCCGACCTCTCCCCTCAGTGCCAGGAATCGCACCCCGTATTCCCGCAGAGCCCCGGTGTCGCCCGGCTTGAGCACCCTGCTGGTGAGCAGGAGGATGGGAACTCCACAGTCTTTCCGCCGAAGCTCGTTCAGGAAGGACATTCCGTCCATATCCTGTGCGAACAGGTCAACTATCAATCCGTCGGGCGTCTCCTCGGCCATGGCGCGGAGAGATTGATCAACCCCATGGAAGACGGACACCCTGATGCCGTTATGCTCCAGCGTGCTGCGAAGTTGCATCGCCTCGACCGGGTTGTCGTCGATCACATGAATATGCGGGGCGGTCTCCGGCCGGGCTCGGCGCCTCGGGCCTTCGACGTATGCCTCCGAGGGGATTCTGTCCTCTGCACCCGGCCTCTCGTTGATCAGGAGGGTGAAGGCGGTCCCCTCGTTCACCACGCTTTTGACGGACATGTCTATGTCAAGTATCTCCGAGAGCTTCTTCGCTATGGCCAGCCCCAGCCCCGTGCCCTCGAACTTCCGGGCCGCCGAGCCGTCGCTCTGGCGGAACTCGTCGAATATGAAGGGAAGTTCGCTCTCCTCTATTCCGATTCCCGTGTCCTCGATGACGACCCTCACGGAGGATCCCTCGGCCGAGGCGCTCAGGCGCACGCCTCCCTCGTCCGTGAACTTCATCGCGTTCCCTACGATGTTGAGGATCAGGCGTCTGAGCTTCTCCTCGTCCGTGACGACGGGCGGCAGGTTCCGTTCGATGTCGCCCTCGATGTAGATGCCCTTTTCCATGGCGAGGGGGCGGACACTCTCCATCGTCTCGGTCAGGAGGTTCTCCACCCGGGTCTTTTTCAGCCGGAGCTCCTCTCGCCCGGCCTCTATGCGGGAGAGGTCCAGGATCCCGTTTATCAGGGAGAGCAGGTCCTTTCCGTTTCGCTCGATTATCGCCAGGTATTCCTGCTCTTCCTCCGTGAGCCTGTCCTTGCCCTCGGAGCTTAGCACCCTCGACAGGGCGAGGATGGAGTTGAGCGGGGTCCTCAGCTCATGGCTCATGTTCGACATGAACTCGGACTTGAGCTGGCTGACCTTCTCGGAGTTGCTCCTCTGTATGCATAGTTCCACGTTCTGGGCCTCGAGCTCCCTGGCCTGGAACTCAAGCTCCTCGGACTGGGCGGCTAGCTCCTGGTTGGCCGCCTGCAGATCCTGGACCAGGGTCCTCTCTCGTTCTCCGGCCAGGAGATTGGCTATGACGGCGTTCAGTCCTTTTTTGATTATGGAGAGGGCCGTGCCCATCTCCTCCCGATAGGGCTTGAGAGAGGCCATTGTCAGGAAGGCGGCGGGTTTATCGCGCACGGTGATCGGCAGAGTCAGCACCTGCGCCGGAAGGATGTCGCCGGCGATGGTCGTGAGAGGAGGGGAGGAGGCGGGGGGGATATCCAGTATGTGCACCTCGTTGTCCAGGATGGGGGTGCCGAACTGCCCCTCAAGGGCGGATGCGTCAATGGAAGTCGGGGTGCCAGAGGGCAGCCCCGCGGAGGCGAGCAGCAGCATCGTGTCCGGGTCCAGCTCGTCGCGGATGTAGAAGGCGCCCATGCAGGAGCCTGTCTCCTTTGTGACGAGCTCGAGGAGGTTCCACGCCAGCTCCTCCTTGGTCGCGGAGACGGCGGCCGTGTTCATGATGGAGGCTATGGCCTCCTGGATCTTGATCCGCGATTTCAGCAGGTCGGCCATGGAGATGAGGGCAGAGGAGAGAACGGCGAACTCGTCGCTGGTGTTGGTGGGAGAGGCTTGCTCGATGTCGGTTTTGAAGTTCTCCAGCGCCTCGCCAAGCATGTGGGCGGGGCCACCGGAGCCGGCATTCGTGAATGGGTGTGTTCCCGGACTGTCCGACAGGCTGGCGTAGGCAAAGCTCTTGATAATGTCGGTCATCCTGCGCAGCGGGGCGAAAAATCCGAGTATCGCCGATGCGTTGATTATCAAAAAGAAGACAAGAAGAGTAGCGGCGAGCATCGCCATCCTCTGTCTCACGTTGGTCTTGACTGTCTCGGCGCCCGACTTGAAGGAGGAGACGAGGGCCCTCTGAGTTCCCTCGACGCCGGTGTGTATGCTGTCCATGTACGCGGTGGTGGTGACTATCTCCACGGAGCCTACCATCTTGCCCTCGTGCAGTACCGCAGACCTGAAGCCCTTGATCCTGCCGGCGCCGTCGAGCGAGCCCAGCCACGCCTCTCCCGCGACGATAAGGCCGTCTGACCTCTTTATCACGATGGAGAGGATGTCGGGGAACTGCAGGACTCCGTTGACAAGGGGGGAGAGGGGGGCGTAATCCTCTTCGAGCAGGTGTTCGAGGGACATTTTCGCCAGGAACTCGGACATGTTCTGACCAAGCGAATCCGTGAGCTTTGTCAGGTTCATGGCGTCGATCTGAGCGCTGTCCTTGAAGACCTTGTCTATGGATTGCTCCACTGAAAAGGAGAGCTCCTCAAGTCCAGTGTGCGCCAGAAAGGCCAGGGCAGAGGCGAAGAACAACAGGCTCAGGCCCATGAACAGCACGTTTCTGAGAGTTTCGCTCCGCAGCATCCGAGACTCTCCTCCTTAACCTATTAAAATTTATAACTACATACAATATGTTACAGCAATGGGAGGGAATATGGAAGGGGCGCAGCCCCGATATACCGTCTCATTGCACGCCGATTCCCCCTCGCCTAATCGCTTGCTGGATCTCTTTGGTATAATCCGTATATGGTGACAACGGTGGAGCCGAGGATAGAGACGGGTATTTCTTTAACAGAGGGAGTGATCACTTTTGAACGAGGTCTTTGCGATGTGGAAGAAGACGAGGATGGTGGTTCTCGTCGCGTTTAGCGCCGGTCTATACGCCACGCTGCTCGTACCCTTCAAGGGGTTCGTGCTCATCCCGAGCATCACCGAGATCCGCCCTGCGAGCGTGCTTCCCCCCGTCCTAGGGCTACTGTTCGGTCCGGCGGGAGCGTGGGGGGCCGCCATAGGCAACCTGATCGGGGATTTCTTCGGATCGTTGGGAGTTGGAAGCCTGTTCGGCTTCATCGGTAACTTCATGTTCGCCTACGTCCCTTACAAGCTATGGCTGGGGCTGGGGCTCGTCCCCGGGGAAGACATGGAGCCCGACCTGAAGTCCAGGAGAAAGGTGATCGCATTCAGCGTGGTCGCCATCCTCGGATCCTTTGCGTGCGCCCTGGTCATAGCATGGGGGCTCGAGATCCTAAGGCTGGTGCCGTTCGCCGCCCTGGGCAGCATAATATCGCTTAACAACTCTCTTCCGTCGGTGGTCCTGGGCATTCCCCTGGTGATGGGCATCTACCCCAGGATCAAAAAATGGGACCTGCTCTGGACCGACATCATGGACCCGGAGGATGTCCCTGTCCCCGGCGGCAGGACCAGCCTCGGGTCGTTTCTGATGACGATATGCATTGTCGCGGGGCTGTTCGGAGGTTTCATCGCCGCCTTCAAGGCGGGACAGGGCTTCCTCTACGAGGGGTTTGGAACGGGAGGAGACGTGGGCTCGGCCTGGGTCATCGCGATCGGCGGGTTAGGATCCATCGGTCTTGTCTTGTCCTCCTTCCTGCAGACCATGCCGGATAATAACTGAAAGAACAAAGGAGGCGGATGCCAATGATGAAGACGAACAAGCTGGTTATGATACCCGGGCCCACCCCCGTGGTGAGGTCGATTCAGGATCAGATGGCGAGGGAGACCGTGGCGTTCGGAGACGCGGCCTTCGTCAAGGACTTCTCCGAGGTCGTGGTGGATCTGAAGGCCATGTGGAGGTGCGACGGGGAGACGTTCGTCGTGGCCGGCTCCGGAACGATGGGGATGGAGATGGCGCTGGCGAACATCACCAAGCGCGGCGACAGCATCCTGATATGCTCCAACGGATACTTTGGCGATAGGTTTATCGACATGTGCGAGAGGAAGGGGCTGGTGGTCGAGGTCCTGTCGGCCGAGTGGGGTTCTTCCGTCACGCCGGAGATGGTGGAGAAGGCGCTCTCGTCCAAGTCGTTCAGCGCCGTCACAGTGACTCACGTGGAGACCTCGACCGGGGTGGAGGCGCCGATCGCCGCCATCGGAGAGGTGATGAAGAAACACCCGGAGGCGCTCTATATCGTCGACGGAGTCGCCGCTTCGGGGGGCGCGGAGCAGTACATGGACACGATGGGTATCGATGCGCTTCTCACCTGCTCTCAGAAGGCCTTCGGCGTCGCCCCCGGTCTGACGATGCTCTGGGCGAGCAGGAGGGCTATGGAGAGGCGCGCTGCCCTCGGAGCGATCCCCGAGTCGTACGTGGACTTCGACAAGTGGCTTCCCGTGATGCACGACCCGTCGAAGTACTGGGGGACGCCGGCGATCAACCTGGTCTGGGCCCTCAAGGAGTCCATAAGGATAATGAAGGAGGAGGGGCTTGCGGAGAGGTACGCCAGGCACGAAAGGATAGCGGCCGCGGTGGCTTCCGCCATGGAGGCCATCGGCTTTAAAGTGGCGGCCGAGAGGCCCTTCCGTGCCTCCACGCTCTCGGTCTTCTTCTACCCCGAGGGATCGGGGATAGAGGATGCCAAGTTCCGCGAGATCCTGGCGGAGGAGGGAGCGCAGACGGCGGGATGCCTCGGCGCCTTCGCCGGCAGGGGCTTCCGCATGGGGCACATGGGCAACATCGACAAGCATACCCTTGTGTCGGCCGTCGCGGCGATCGAGAGGGCCTGCGTCAAGTGCGGGCACAAGATCGAGCTCGGCAGGGCCGTAGGGGTCCTTCAGGAGGCGCTGGTGAAGGAGTAGTCCTCCGAGAGGAGCAGCATACGGACGCCGCCCGCATATCCGCAGCGGGCGGCGTCCTCTTTAGGCGGGGGCACGGCTACTCCCAGCCCTCCAGCCCCTCCGTCCAATTGATCCGCTTGATCGCCAGGTGTCCGTCCATTCGGGAGATCACCTGGATTCCGCAGTAGTCCACCCGGATGGAGAAGAGCCTCTGCAAGGGTATCTCAAGCAGCGCGAAGAGTATCGTCTTGATGACCCCTGCGTGAGCCGCCACCAGCAGATCCCCCCTCTCTTGCTCCAAGAGGCCGTAAAAGGCGGGCATGACCCTGTCGCGCAGGTCGAGGAAGTTCTCTCCCCCGGGCGGGCGAAACCCGGCGAAGTCCTTGCCTCGTGCCTCGAACAGCTCCGGCTCGGTCTTCGCGAACTCCCTTATCGAGCGGAGCTCCCAGTCGCCGAACGAGATCTCGCGCAGCGGGGACAGCTCCTCGAACGGAACATCCCTTCCCGCCGCGATTATCTCCGCCGTCTCTCTCGCTCGCCTCAGGCCGCTGTGAACGACCCTGTCGAACGAGAGTCCCGACAGGGAGCGAGCTGCTCTCTCGGCCTGACGCCTCCCCTCCGTGGACAGGGGCAGATCACTCCAGCCCAGAAAGCGCATCTGGTCGTCCGGAAGCTCGGGTTTTCCGTGGCGAACAAGATATATCGTGGATTCCATGCAAAATCTCCCTCCATCGAAGTCTCATTTTGACGTCTTTAAGGTACAATACCAGAGTATGAGATTCCCCGAAAGGAGCCATGTAGAGATGAAGGAAAAAAACGAGGACAAGGTCGTACTGGTAACCCTCAAGGCCACCGAGGCTATTCGTGCGGCCATCGAGGATGGTCTCGACGGAGCCGCGGCCGCCGTCTACCTTGACGACGTCCCGGAGGAAAAAAGAGCGGAGGCTTTGAGATCCGCCAATGCGATAATGCCCTTCTTCTTCAACAAGGAGGTGCAAGAGAGCGAGTACGGCCTGCTGGAGGAGGTCGAGCTGATGCAGTCCGTCTCCACGGGGCTCGAGTTCCTGCCTTTCGACCTGTTGCCGAGCAAGATGATCCTCGCATGCAACGCGGGAGGATGGGCGCTCCAGATCGCCGAACACACGGTGGCCCTCCTGCTGGCGCTGACCAGGCGGCTGGTGCCGTTGCACAACGACCTGGCCAGAGGGGTATTCGGAAGGGACGCCTACTCGCCAGCGAGCCTTAGAGGAAAGGTGCTGACCGTGGCGGGCTACGGAGGAATCGGCAGGAACACCGCAGAGCTTCTTCGGGCCTTCGGCATGAAGATCTACGCGCTGAACACCAGCGGACGGACGGACGACCCGGTCCAGTTCATGGGCACCCTGAAGAACCTGCCGGAGATACTGCCCACGACCGACGTCCTGCTGATGTCCCTCCCCCTGACCAAACACACCAGGGGCATAGTCGGCAAGAAGGAGCTCGACCTGATGAAGCCGGACGCGATCCTGCTCAACGTGGCCAGGGCTGCGCTGGTGGTCGAGGAGGACCTCTACAACCACCTTAGGGACAATCCGGAGTTCCAGGCCGGCTTCGACGTCTGGTGGAAGGAGCCCACTTGGGGGACAGGGCCGTTCGCGCTCGACCATCCCTTCCTGGAGCTTACCAACATGGTCGGCTCTCCCCACAACTCCAACCGCTGCGAGAACGACATCGTGAACGCATCCAAAGTCGCCGCCGCCAACGCAGCTGCCTTCTTCAGGGGAGAGAGGATCCGCGGGATAATCAACAGAGAAGACTACGTCGGTGACTGAGGGGGGGAGTTGCGATGCCGAGGGTTTCAATAGCCACCTTCAACGTGAACTCGGTCCGCGCGCGGCTTCCGATCCTCCAAAGATGGCTAGCGGAGCGGGATGTCGACGTGTTGTGTCTACAGGAGACGAAAGTCGTGGACGACCTGTTTCCCGTGGAACCCTTCGAAGAGATGGGCTATCGTGCCGTGTTTAGGGGCGAAAAGTCCTATAACGGAGTAGCGCTGCTGACGAAGGAGACGATGGAGGGATTCGCGATAGGCTTCGGAGACGGAGAGGAGCCGGAGTGCGACACTCGCATAATCAGGGGGCGCATCGGAGACTTCTTCTTCATAAACACCTACGTGCCCCAGGGGAAGGCGATCGACCACGACGATTACATCTTCAAGCACCGCTTCCTCGACAGGACCCTCGCCCTGATCGACAGGGAGTACGACACGACCGAGAAACTGGCGTGGGTGGGTGACATCAACGTTGCCCCGACAGACATCGACGTCACCAGCCCGGAGAGAAAGCGCAAGCATCCTTGCTTTGCGCCGGACATACAGGAGAAGTTCGAGCAGGTAAAGGAGTGGGGCTTCATCGACCTCTTCCGCAGGTATCGCCCCGAAGAGGGGGAGTTCTCCTACTTCGACTACCGGGTGAAGAACTCGCTCGAGAGAAACATAGGCTGGAGGATCGACCACATTCTGACCACCCCGGCGCTGGCGGAGAAGGCCGTGGACTGCTTCATCGACCGAACCCCTAGGGGCTGGGAGCAGCCGTCCGACCACACTCCCGTAGTGGCTATCTTCGATCTGTAGGTCAAGGGGTAACGGGGGGGGGCGAACAACGCCCCCCTTTCTATCTCGAATCGCGCCCTCAGCGCCCTTTCAGCAGCTCCTTCACCGCATTTCGGATGTCGCTGGGTTCTCGCCCAAGCGAGTCGGCCGCATCGCGCAACTTTACGCTAGCGTCGACGTCGGCGGGCCAATCGGCCTTTTCGAGGATGGAGGAGAGTTCGAGTTCGTATCCCGATGCTATCTCGGCCAGGGAAAAACTTCCCTTGAGCTCGTCCGGGTTCTGAGGTACCTCGGTCGTCCGCAGTCCGGACTGAGTTAAGCCAACGGGAGCTGGAGCGAACGTCTGCCAGTAACCGGCCAGCCTCGATGCCCCGTAGCCGGCGAAGTAGAGTGTCACGCCGAGCAGCCCCACTGACAGGGCGGACATCGCCCTGCCGCCGACCGTCGAGAAGCGCAGGGTCCCGGGCACGGGGCACTCCTCCACACAGCGGCCGCATGCGATGCAGTCCGCGCTCGTCACCCTTTCGACCGACATGGGCGAAAGCCCCATCGGACAGGATCGGTCGCACTTCCCGCACGAGATGCAGGTCTCCTTGTCGCGGGCCACCTTGGTCGGGCTGATCTTCTGGAGAATACCGAGCGCTGCGCCCAGGGGGCAGAGATAGCGGCACCAGAAGCGCTCGATGAAGAGTCCTGCTCCTATCACGATGAAAAAGAGAACGATGTAGCCGCCCGGGGAAGAGGAGATCTCCTCCCAGCCGGAGGACAGGTGCATCCACGCGGCCCACGGGTCGGCCCGGTCGCGCCAGACCAAAGTGCCGGTGGTCCAGGTCGCGTACAGGATCATGCACAGGGTAAAGTACTTCAGCAGCCTCATCCCCCGGTCGAGGGCGGGAGGAAGCTCCATGCGACGGATTCCAAGCCTTCGCGCGGCAAGGTTTGAAAACTCGCCGATGCTCCCCAGCGGGCAGATCGTCCCGCAGAAGACCCTGCCCAGCAGCAGAGTGACGACAGCCACTATGACAAATAGCACCAGCGAGCTGGGCGCGGTTCGCCTTAGCCATTCGCCCGACGTCAGCCAGCTGTGGATCGTTTCCAGCCCGCCGAAGGGACAGAGGGCGTCTACCGTGGGCACTCCGCCCTTCCCCCCGCCAAGCGCCTGGTGCTGATAGCCTACCCATGATATGTACGCCAGAAAACCGAACATGATGCCGTACCTGATGCGCTTCCATGAGAACACCCGATCATCCCCTTTTTTGGAATTTACCGGCAAAAGAATAGCATGCAGGGAGGCGCGTGTCATTGTCGTTTGTTCCAGTGAAGAAGCAGGCCGAATGGCGGATGGGTATGCTTTTAAATAGTGAGGGGAATTGCCGTTACGATGTCGCCCGGGTCTTCCCCCGAGTTTTCCATTATAATGATCTTTATTGTCGCAGCGCCGTAAAAGGCGCGGCGGAACGCAAAGAAGGAGGGACCTTCCATGGACGTATCGCCGATGGCCGGCAAGAGGGCCGATCACACGATGTTGGCGGACATACCGGCGCTGGTGGCCTCGTACTACACCACGAACCCCGACCCGGACGATCCGGGACAGCTGGTGTCCTTCGGAACCTCGGGTCACAGGGGCTCGTCGCTCAGGGGCGCCTTCAACGAGGATCACATAGTCGCGGTCAGCGCTGCAATAGTCGAGCACAGGAGGGGTGCCGGGATCTCGGGCCCGCTCTACGTCGGCAAGGACACCCACGCCCTGTCTGAGCCCGCGTTCAGGACCGCGGTCGAGGTGTTTGCGGCCGCCGGGGTGCATACGGTGATCCAGAGCGGCTTCGGATATACCCCGACCCCTGTCGTCTCCCGCGCCATACTCCAGTGGAACGAACGGGGGGGGAGCAGGGCGGACGGGGTTGTCATAACTCCGTCGCACAACCCTCCCGAGGACGGCGGCTTCAAGTACAACCCGCCGTCGGGCGGCCCCGCGGATGTGGAGATCACGGGCGCGGTGCAGAGACGGGCCAACGAGCTGCTACGCGAAGGGATAGAGTCCGTGGCAAGGATCCCCTTCGAGAGGGCCCTCAAGGCCGACTGCGTCAGTCACGAGGACTTCGTCTGTCCATACGTGGACGACCTGGCCTCGGTGGTGGACATGGAGGCGATAGCACGCTCCGGCGTCTCGATAGGGGCCGACCCGATGGGTGGCTCCGGGGTGGCCTACTGGGGGGCGATAGCGGAGCGGTACGGGCTGAACCTCGAGGTCGTCAACCCGGTGGTCGACCCGACATTCTCCTTCATGCCGCTGGACTGGGATGGGAAGATAAGGATGGACTGCTCGTCCGCCTACGCGATGGCGGGCCTGGTGGAGCTCAAGGACAGGTACGACATAGCCTGGGGGAACGACTCGGATTTCGACCGCCACGGGATAGTCGTGCCGGACAGGGGGCTTCTCCCCCCCAACGGGTACCTGTCGGTCGCGGTGGAGTACCTGTTTACTCACAGGCCGGGCTGGAGAGAGGATGCGGCGGTGGGCAAGACGCTCGTCTCCAGCTCGCTCATCGATCGGGTCGCGCGCGAGGTCGGGAGAGAGTGCGTCGAGGTCCCGGTGGGGTTCAAGTGGTTCGTCGACGGGCTGCTGAAAGGTTCGCTCGGGTTCGGCGGTGAGGAGAGCGCAGGCGCGTCCTTCCTCCGAAGGGACGGAATGGCGTGGAGCACGGACAAGGATGGCATAATACTAAACCTGTTGGCTGCGGAGATGCTTGCAGTCACCGGGGAGCATCCGGGCCAGAGGTACGACGCGATCGCGTCGCGCCTGGGGGAGCCGTACTACGCCCGAATCGACGCCCCTGCGTCGGCCGAGCGGAGAGACCTGCTCAAGAACCTGTCGCCGGATGACGTGAAGGCCGAGACATTGGCCGGCGAGCCGATAACGGCGAGGCTTACCGAGGCGCCGGGGAACGGCGCGCCGATAGGGGGTCTGAAGGTGATGTCCGAAAACGGCTGGTTCGCCGCCAGGCCGTCCGGGACGGAGGACGTCTACAAGATCTACGCCGAGAGCTTTGTCGGGGAGGAGCATCTTGCCAGGATCCAGGCCGAGGCCCGCAGGATGGTGGAGGAAGTCTTCGCGGCGTCGGGGGTGTAGTAGAGCCCTTGAAAAAATCGGAGGCCGCACGCTCTTTCCGCGCGGCCTCCGATTGTTCTCCCCGGCATGACCCGTGTTCGTAGACACCTGTCGCCGTCCGATCTCTATCAAGCCTTCAGGCCAGCGTGTCGACGCCACCCGACTTGAAAATTCCACTCTCCTCCGCCTGGTCAGGCCGGTCGTACCCGGCACCGCCGCCGAGGAGGTAGTGTTCGAAACTCTTTCTTCCGCGGTCTTTCCTTGGGCGCTCCTTCGCCGTCTTTCCAGTGACCCGCCTTCCCTGGGCCGCGAGAACCGAAAGGCTCGGAGTCGCCTCTACAAATCGTTTGTCACGCATGGCGCTCCCCCCTTTGTACCTATGTATCGGCAACAGGGGAGATGTATATTAGATTCGGAAGAGAAGAACGTCCGGCGCGTGCTCCTGTAACACTGCACGCGCCGGACGCAGGGTTAAGACAGTTCATTTCTGCAAAGGCCGCCTATCGGTTTTTCAGCTTGATAACGACGAAAACCACGGCTATTACCGCCATGATCCCAAGCCATATCGTTGTGGCGGTGTTCATGAGCAACACCTCCTCACTTTGCAACAGAACCCCGGGAATCCGCGCGGAAAAACGAGGTTTACCCAAACCAGCGCTTATGCTCCAACCGAGTTAAAGCTAACATAATTTACATCGATATTCAAGTAATAATGAGCAAAGAGGACGATTTACTCTTGGCCCTGTTCTGGTATGTTTTTCTACCTGCTCTGCCTCGAAGGGGAGTATGAGTTGCAAAAGGACGTATCAGGCAGTGATCGCGAAGCCTAGTTCCTGAGAGGGGGCCAGTTTGTTGCTGCTCTCGTACGCCTCGATGGTATTCTGCCTTGCCAGCTCCGCCCTCGCCCTCATCTGGGCGGCCGAGGCTGCTGCAGCGACCTGCAGGTCCTGGGGGGAGGGGTCGCCGGGCGCCAGGGCCGCGCGCTTGACCTGCTCCATTATCTGGATGGTCTCCTCCGGGGTTCTCCCCTCGGGAGCGGAGATGGAGACCTCTCCTCCGACTATATACCTGGTGCCGTCGGGTGCGGTCGCGTAAGTGTAAGAGACGGGGCCGGCGTACTGACCTCCGACGGCCTTGTGAGCTGCCTCGTGAGCGATCACCTCGCGCTCCACGGCCTTCAGCCTGGCCTTGCTCTCCTCTGTGAGCTCGATTCGGCCATCTTCAAAGAACGATTCAGTTTCGCCCCGGGGTTCGCGGTCTCGAGAGGGAGAACGCCCGACGGAACTATCGCGCTCGTCTTCCCTGTACGTGACGGTGGCGCCGGTGATGTAGCGCCTGCCGTCGGGGCCGATCTCGTAGTGGTAGACGGTCGAGGTAACCTGTCCCTGCGCCCTGATCGCCATCTCCTGGCGCATGACCTCCTGTTCGGCGCGGCGCAGACTGTTCCGTCCTTCGCTGTTCTTGACGGGCGTGACCATCATGGTCGCACTGACCGGCGCAACTGCGGCTATTCCTGGCATGCGTAGTCCCTCCTCCCTTGTGCTATTTCATCGTACTTGCTGTTGCGATCAAGAAAAACCGGGCAAAACTTCAGCAGTGTCGTTTTTACAGTATCGCCCGTGAAGGGCTTAGGAATAAAGTCGACCATCCCGGCCAAGCGACTTTTTGAGTGCTCCTCGGGCTGATCGGCGCTGGACATGGCTATTATCGGGATCTTGCTGTTCGACTCTCCCGCGCCGCCCTCTTTGATAAATGCGGTCGCCTCGTAGCCGTTCATCTCCGGCATGTAAATATCCATCAGCACGGCGTCGTACTGGTTACACTGAAGTTCATCGAAAGCGGAGGAAGCGGAGGATACCCCGGTGACCTGGCAGCCAATGCTTTTTAAGACGAAAAGGGCAAGTTTCAAGCTTACGGAGCTGTCGTCAACGACCAAAACCCTGCACAATTACCAAAACACCCCCTGTCTGGAAGAGAAAGGAGCTGTACGAGCGCGTATATATCACTTATCCATCCTATGAATGCTACACTATCGGCCCGATTAATGCAAATTTTTTTATTTCGCCTAAATCCGCAGGTTCATCTCCTTGTAGAAGGTCAGTAGGCCCTCAGACCTAGCTCGTCGCTCAAGCGCTTGAGCATCCTCATCCCTGCGACGGAGTTCCCCTTCTCGTCCAGGGCGGGCCCGCAGGTTCCGATGCCCATTCGACCCCTGACCGCCGCTGAAATGCCCCCGCCGACACCGCTCTTCGCGGGGATCCCGACCGACACCGCGAACTCGCCGGAGCCGTTGTACATGCCGCAGGTCGCCATTATGGCCCTGGTTATCTCCGCGACGCGCCGCGATACGACCTGCTCGTCGGTCAAAGGATTCAGCCCGTCGGCCGCGAGGGTCGCCCCCAGGACGGCGAGGTCTCGACAGTCGGCCTCCAGGCTGCACTGGCGAAAGTAGGTGTCCAGGATATCGTTCACGTCGCCCTCGAGATTGTCCACGCTCTTTAGGAACCAGGCAAGGGAGCGATTTCTGGCCGCCGTGTCGCGCTCCGATGAGAACACCGCCTCGTTCACCGATATGGATTGATTCCCGGTCATCCTGGCGGCCATGTCGGCCACGGCCGCGAAGCGCGCCTCGCTTCTCTCCCACGGGAGCATGGAGAGCACGACGATGGCGCCGGAGTTTATCAGCGGGTTGTGAGGCCGGTGGGGCGCGTCCATCTCGAGCCTCATGATCGAGTTGAAGGAGTCGGCCAACGGGTCCATGCCAACGCGCGAGAATACCTCCTCCTCGCCGCAGACGGACAGGGCCAGGGCCAGCGATATGATCTTGGAGACCGACTGCATGGTGAACTTGTAGTCCAAGTCTCCCGAGGCAGCAGGCCCCGACGAAAGATCGAACAGGGCCACACCGACGGCATCTCGCCTTGCCTTTGCCAGTTCGGGGATGTAGGTGGCGGTCCTTCCGCCCCGCCACGCGTCTCCGCACTCATTTACAATCGAGTCAAGCAGCTTCTGCATCTCGTCCCCCCCTTCGAATTCTTGCCTCCAAAGACCGTGCACGCCCGCAGGCGCGGGCCTCACTCCGAGTAGCTTCCAAGGTGCTTGGCGAAGAAGCTCTCCATAGCCCGGTAGAGGTCGAATCTGTTCTCTTCGTTCTGGAAGCCGTGTCCCTCGTTCTCCTTGACCATGTACTCGACGTCGATGCCGCGCTTTCTCAAAGCCTCGACTATCTGGTCTGACTCGGCCTTTTTCACTCTCGGATCGTTGGCCCCTTGAGCCACGAGGAGGGGTGCCTTGATCTTGTCCGCGTGGAATACAGGGGAAGCGGCCCTCAATAGGTCCTGCTCCGTCTCCGGGTCCCCTATCTGCTCGTAAAGCATCTTCCTTCCCAGCTCCCAGTAGGGGGGAATCGTCTCCAGAAGAGTGAATATGTTGGAGACCCCGACGTAATCCACACCGCATGAGTACAGATCGGGAGTGAAGGCCAGTCCGGCGAGCACAACGTAGCCGCCGTAGGAACCTCCGAATATTCCTATCCTCTTCGGGTCCGCTGTGCCTGAGTCGATCATCCACTGGACGCCGTCGGTTATGTCGTCCTGCATTGCCCGGCCCCACTCCTTGAAGCTCGCCTCCCAGAAGGCGCGCCCATACCCGGTGGAGCCGCGGAAGTTCATCTGCAGCACCGCCAGGCCGCGACTTGCCAAAAACTGCACCACTGGGTTGAAGCCCCAGACATCGCGGACCCACGGGCCTCCGTGCGGATGTATCACCACCGGCAGGTTCTTTCCGTCAGAGCCGGGAGGAAGGGTGAGGTACCCGTGGATCGTCAGCCCGTCACGAGCCTTGTACGATACCGCCTTCATAGGCGCCATCCTATCCTCGGGCAGCCAGGGCGCCAACTCCTCGAGTTTCGTCAGCTCTTTCTTTGCTATGTCGTAGAAGTAGTAGGCCCCGGCCGTCCTGTCGCTGTTGGCGACCAGAAGTGTCTTGTCCTCGTCCCTGTTCATGGAGCCGACCATGACCTGGTAGCCCGGCAGCAGCGACTCCAGCTCCTCCTGCAGAACTCTTCTTTCGTCGTCGAAGAAGTGATACCCCAGGCGGTCCGTCACGAAGGAGGTCCCGGTGATTACCTTTCTCTTCTTTGAATACAATAGGCTTCTTACGTCGACCTCCTGATGCTCGAATATGAGCTCCTCGTGCACGACCGTCTCGGGATCGAACAGGAATATCGCCGACTTGTCGCGTCCCAGGTTGGACGAGACGTACAGCTTCTTGTTGTCGGGGGTGAACAGCAGCGGGGCGACGCTCTCCCGGAAGTTGGTGGTGAGCAGTGTCCTGAACGGGGTTCCCTCTCGCTCTCGGTAGAGCAGCGAGGTGTTTACACCGTCGGATTTGACCGTAACGCGCAGCTTGCCCTCGTGGTCGGTCATCCAACCCTCTATGTCGCCCGGGTTCTCCTCCACAA
>MTBK01205389.1_pt1 | contig 144168 bp, 118 predicted proteins | sample 1535981 | NCBI WGS metagenome assembly MTBK01 (sample SAMN06109225, study PRJNA356200) | anaerobic digester metagenome | isolation source: biogas reactors fed with pig manure or primary and secondary sludge | place: Spain | collected 2016-06-30
CGTTATCGTATCTGCACTGACTATTCTTTTTGCGGCCGGTATGTATTCATGAATAATGACGTCTACTCCTGCTATTCGACCTGTCGTTTGTCCGTTTTCAATATCAAAAAAACTTGGTTTTTCCCGGTTCACCTTACCGGTAACCGGGTGTACTGCCAATAGTTTTAGAGGATTGAGCGCAACATCCAAACTATCCAACAACAACATAAACGGCAGTTCCAATCCTTGTCCGTTTACCAAAGCCACATCTACCGGCTCTTTCAGTGGACAACGTATGATAACATCTCTGTACGTTGAAGCATATATGTAAAAAGTAACACCGGCACCGGTTAAAAACAGTAGTGCCAACACAATAAAGAAGGGTTTTCCCCATTTTCGTTTCATTCCACAAATTTATAAAGAATTCATTTATCTTTGCAATATCTTACTCTATGAATAACCGTTATTTAAAATACCTGCGCTTTTCTTTCACTTTTTTATTTGGTCTTGCAGCCACTCTTTTTTTTGGTTATGGCTATAAATACCACCTGAGGTATATAGAAGGAATGCAGCTGTTCCTCTACACATGGGATTATGTAAAAGACATGTTGCTTCATCCCGGAGGATTGGCTGAACTCATAAGCCGTTTTCTTGTTCAGTTTTATCATGTTCCACTAATAGGAGGTGCAATCATTGGTTTGCTTCTTGTTCTGTTACAAACAGGTATCCAAGCCATTGTTAACAGCATCTCTGACGGCTATGGCAACTATAAAAACGGCAGTTGGTGGTTCTTAACGTTTGTTCCGCCTGCTTTTTATTGGTACCTGATGTGTGATTCTTTATTTACACTTACAGGACTAACTGCCCTTACGGCTGCCGTATGGATTTGTTTTGTATATAGTAAACTGCCTAATAAAACAGCAAGAACTACCTATGCTTTTGTGTGGATTCCCTTGTTATGGTTTACGGCGGGAGGCGTTGCTGTAGCAGCTGCGTTGCTTATGTTGGCCATAGAAATCCTCAACAAATCCTACAGAAAGTGGTTGCCTTTTGCAGGCATGATCGCAGGCGTCTTGCTTACGTGGGTACTTATTCAGGCTTCCCCTTTCCAATACGAGCCTATTCAGCTCTTTCTGGGGGGTATATACTACACGTACCTTCCCGACATACCGTTACTTCCTTTTCTTTTCCTTTGGATGCTGACCGTAGTTACTGTAGTAGTAACAGTAGTTTTACCGTCTTTGCCAAAAAAATGGATTTCAGCGGCTATTGGAACCGTTGCAGTCGTTTTCTTCTTCTTTGTAATAAAGTCAAACTACGATAGTATGCGTGAAAAGGAATATTTTTACCTTTTCTCTGCCAAGGAAATGAAGTGGAGGCATATCATTGACAAGTCTCACACTCAATTACCCAATTCACTCTTGGCCGTTAATATGCTTAATTTGGCTTTAGCCATGACAGGCTCTGAGGGTGATCAGATGTTTCATTTTCCTCAGCCTACCCAAGAGGCACTCGTCTTATCTTATGAAAAAGACATGTTGTTTGCACAGGAAATCCTCTTTAACCTGGGCTTAATCAATGAATCAAGGCGGTATGCATACGAATGCCTTTCGCAAATACCCGACAAGCAACAAAGTGCCTATTTTTTGAAGCGTATAGCAGAAGCCGACATGATTTCCGGCAGGGAAACGCTTGCCCGTAAATACTTGAGTATGTTGCAAAAAACGTTGTTTTATAGAAGTTGGGCAGGAAGGCGTTTGCGTATGTTAGACACAGAAGATGGAATTGATAACCATCCTGTTTACGGAAGTTTGAAACAAATCCAACCTATACGTAATTTTAATTATACGGTCCTTCAATTTGAAAAAATACTTCTTAGTATTTTACAAGACAATCCCAGAAACCAGATGGCTTACCGTTATCTGATGATGTACTATATGTTGACAAAAAACATACCTGCCTTTTACGAAAACCTGAGAGTAACCCACCCTGTTCCGCGTCACTACCGTGAAGCCCTGGTATTTTCTTTAGGCTTTTCGGATGATGCTATGTTTGAAGAATTCAAAACGTTTGAACAACAATTACAATCCCTGGAGCCTTCTGTACTGGAAGAAAATTTTGGGAAGACATATTGGTACTATTTTTACCTGATTCAATAAAAATGAAAAAAAACATAATAGGGATCACACTTATAGGAATGCTTTCCATAAGCTGTGTACAATTCCGTAAGGCCATTCCGGAAGACAGCTATCCTCCTATTTTCCCCGACTACACAGAAGTTACCATTCCTGCCACCATAGCCCCTTTACATTTCTTACTCACAGAGTCTGTGAAATCATCAGAAGTTCATATAGAAGGAGCGCATACTTCTTTTATTATAAAAGGGAAAAATACGGTCAGAATCCCACAAAGAAGATGGAAAAAAGCCCTTCAGAAAGAAGATACACTGCGGGTAACGGTTAAGGTAAAATATGACAAGCAGTGGAAACAGCACAAAACATTTCATGTATTCATCTCTTCAGACCCTATAGACGATGTGATTTCTTATAGACGAATAAAGCCGGGATATGTGTATTACAATGCTATGGGTATTTACCAAAGGGAATTGTCTTCTTATAAAGAAACGGCTCTTATAGAAAACACATTGTATGGGAACAGCTGTGTCAACTGTCACGCATTTGCAAATAACAATCCGGAACAGATGCAATTCCACATAAGAGGGAAAGGCGGAGGTACGCTGTTAAAAAACAAAGGAGAAGTCAAACGTCTGGATCCCGCGCTAGAGGGTTTATGGGCATCTTTCCGGTACCCGTACTGGCATCCTAATGGAAAGTACATTGCCTATACATTAAACAACACGTTGCAGACCTTTCACAACCACCCGGAAAGGATGGTCGATGTTTTTGATACGCGCTCAGACATTGTTATTTACGATGTGGAAAATAACAAAGTCATCGCCCCGCCCGCTTTAATGGATACTACCCGTTTAGATACTTTTCCAGCTTTCTCTGCAGATGGAGAAACGCTTTACTTTTGTTCTGCCAAAGCTCCTTTGACAACACTGGAAGAATCTTATTACGGTCTGAAAGCCGTTTCATTCAACCCTGCCACAGGAGAAATTGGCGATGAAATTCTGGATGTTTTTAGCCCAACCAATAAAAGCATAGCCTTTCCCAGACCTTCCCCCGACGGGCGTTACTTAACTTTCACCCATTCAGATTACGGTACTTTCCCTATATGGCATAAAGAGGCCGATATCTGGATTATAGATATGGAAAGCGGTGAAATTTGTGTAGCAGATCACATCAATAGTACAGATACAGACAGTTACCATACATGGAGCACAAATTCAAAGTGGCTTGCTTTTGCGTCGCGCAGGCTGGATGGGTTGCATACAAGAATTTTTATAGCTCATATGAACGATAAAGGAGTCTTTGAAAAACCGTTTCTTCTGCCTCAAAAAAACCCGAAATACCACTTAGATCTACTGGAATCGTATAATATACCGGAGTTTGTATCTTCAAAAATTATATTGTCTAAAAGAGACATAAGACACTCTGAAACTATAAAAGTATTACCATGAAAAAACATTTGATTCTTTTTCTACTGCCTGTTCTTATCTTATACAACTGCAGCTTATATGAAGAGAAAGAACAAAATCAAAGAGAAAACATTCCATTCCACTCAGAAAATTATATCCCGGGAATTGTCAGACTAAAAGTTACGGAAGCATATGCTCAAGTGTTGGAATTGGAAAAGGACTTGTTTTTCCCGGATTTGGATGTATCTGTTGTAAGAACCTTCCCTTATTGCGGAAAATTTGAAGCAAGAACACGTAAAGCTGGATTGCACTTGTGGTACGACGTAACTTTTGATAGTAACATTCCCTTAACAAAAGCAGGAAAAGACCTTACTACCATAGAGGGGATTGAAATAATCGCATACCTGCCAAAAATTAAGTTTAACAGCACTACCAATGAGGCATCGTTTCCTTTTTCAGACCCTTTGCTTCCTTTGCAATGGCACTACCAAAACGATGGAACCCTATCGGGATCTGTCCCGGGCGCCGATATCAACGTCTATGAAGCATGGAAATATTATACAACCGGATCCAAAGAAGTCATTGTGGCTGTAGTTGACGGCGGGGTTGCATACAATCATGAAGATTTAGCAAACAATATGTGGATAAACTGGGCGGAAAGGGAAGGAGAATCCGGCATAGACGATGACAACAACGGTTACATTGACGATGTATATGGTTTTAATTTTATAAACGGTACAGGACATATTACTCCGGAAGACCATGGAACGCACGTAGCAGGAACTATAGGAGCTGTTAACAATAACCATACGGGAGTTGGCGGAATTGCCGGAGGAGACGGTGTTAACAAAGGGGTGTTAATCATGTCTTGTCAAGTACTAGACGCCAATGACAAATGGGGAGACAGCGCTCAAGCCATCAAATACGCAGCAGACAACGGAGCCGTTATCTGCCAAAACAGTTGGTCGTATAGAGAATATACAGAGGCTACCAAAGTATATATAGAAGCAGCCATTGATTACTTTAACCAATATGCCGGGTTGGATGAAAACGGAGTTCAAACAGGTCCTATGGCGGGCGGACTGGTTGTGTTTGCTGCAGGCAATGATAATAAAGACACTGGGTATCCCGCATCATATGAAGGGGTTATGGCAGTAGCTGCTATTAAGAACAATTTCGAAAGAGCCTCTTATTCCAATTATGGTTCCTGGGTTGATATAGCGGCTCCCGGAGGACAAGGATCAAGTGACTTTCCCACCGGAATGGTATATAGCACCCTTATTAACAATCAATACGGGTACAAAATGGGTACTTCCATGGCCTGCCCTCACGTTTCCGGTGTAGCCGCATTGGTGGTTTCTCATTTTGGAGGACCGGGTTTTACCAGAACTATACTTTGGGATGCACTTGTCAATAATTCAAAAAACATCAATGCCTACAATACGCAATACAAGAATTTGTTGGGAACAGGCTTGGTAGACTCGTACGCGGCTCTGGCTAGTTTTAGTACTCTTGCACCTGAACCCGTTCACAAAATCCAGGCAGACGTACATGCCAACCATATTACTCTATCTTGGCAAGTGCCTAAAGACGAGGACGACGGAAAGGCCTATGGCTATATAGTTTACGGACATAACACCTCTGAGCCTGAAGAGTCTTTTTCATTAACAGCCTATACGGAACGTTTTCATGAACCGGGTGATACCGTTTCTGTACAAATACGTGAGCTTGCTTTTTCTACCTCTTATTCTTTTGCCATACAAGCATTTGATTATGCACAAAACATGTCAGACATTTCTGAAAGTGTACAAGCAACTACCGGTCAGAACAGTACCCCTGTCATCACCCCATTGGGAAATACAACAATAACGCTAAAAGCCCATGAAAGCGGTACCTTATCCTTTAAAATAACAGAACCGGACGACCATTCGTTTACCTGTTCCCTTGACCCGGGATCGGATGCTGCCACATTGACCATGAGAAATGATACAACGGCAGTTGTGAATATCTATGGTCCCGCTGCCCGGGAAGGAACGTATACAGGTGTTCTTACTGCTGTTGATTTTTACGGTTTGTCAAGTTCCATTGACTTTACATACACCCTTTTAAAAAACAATCCTCCCGTTACCATAGCCACTATGGAGAACATTTACTTTGGAAGCATTGGAGGAACGGCAAGATTGGCCGTAAACGATTATTTTTACGACCCCGATGAAGAGCCTCTCACTTATACCTTTTCTACGTCTACTTCTAATGCAGAGGTCACACTAGAAAACGACCTGTTGTATATTATAGGTAAAAGACACGGATACTGTACTATAACTGTGACGGCAACAGACGCTTTGGGGGAAAGCTGCAGTACAGAAGTGCTGGTACTCGTGCGCGATGGAAAACAACAGGTTGACCTATACCCCAACCCTGTTTTAGACGTTTTGTATATCCGTACAGGAGAACCTGTCCGGGCAGACATCACCATTACCTCCTCTGTTGGAGCCCGGATACTGGAGGAAACGTTTGAAATCACTCCGTTCTCTCCGGCGCAAATAGATATGACTGCTGTAAGCGCAGGGGTATATACGGTACATATTCGTATGGGCGAAAAAGAGTCCACAAAAACAATCATTAAACTGTAACCTGTTATGAAACGCATCTGTGTAAGCCTTGCTTTCTTTCTTGTACTCTGTAATTTTTCGGCCCTGGGGCAGAGTGCTCCTTTTCTGAGCCTTTGGCCGGACGCAGTTACTCTGGCCATGGGAGGAACGGGTACCGTCGCCAATCAAGGAGCTTTTTCTTTATACAATAACAGTGCAGCTACCGTTCTTTCTAACCAAAAAGGCGCACTGGGAGCTTCGTACTCTTTGTGGCAAACCGGCGAGAAAAACCATTATGCTACACTTTCCGGTTTTGCGGCTTTAGGTAGCAAAAGTGCTATATCTGTGGGATTTCGTGGTTTTTCACACCCCCTTACCTACTTCTCCGGCCCGGAAGGAGTAGTTACAGGATCTTATCAACCGCTGGAATGTTCTATTGATATGGGGTTTGCTTACAAAATTTTGGGGGATCTTTCTGCAGGTGCCACCCTGCATTACGTAAGGTCTCAAATGGGAGCTGAACACACAGGAAACGCTTTTGCTGCAGACTTGGGCTTATTGTACAGCCCGGGAACATTTCGTCTGGGATTAACAGCAAAGAACCTGGGAACAAAAATGGATTACGGTACAGGTCCCTTTTCCCTGCCTGCTCGGATAGAACTTGGTGCAGGCATCTGTATTGACCCGGCACCAAAACACTCACTGCATGCAGCCCTACAAGGAGGATACCTACCGGTTACCGGAGGATTTACGGCCGGAATAGGACTGGAATACACTTACAACCAATGGGCAGCTCTGCGTTTGGGTACCCATTACGGAGACCCTCAAAAAGACATTCCTTCTTTTGTAAGTGCCGGTTTTGGTTTTTCATTTTTTGGGATAAGCCTGCAAGGTGTTTGGCTTATGGGACTGCAAAACGCTCCTTTAACTAACAGTTTTATGGTAAGTCTGGAATGGGCCTTTTAAAGCTGCTCATCCCACGCATCAACATCCAATCTATCACTCCACAAGTATTTGTTCGTCTCTTTAACCAATATACCGGTTAACAGCAACAACGATATTAGGTTAGGTATGGCCATAAGTGCATTCATGGAATCTGCCAAGTCCCATACCATGGATAAATTAACTACAGAACCAGCAAATACAACAGCTACCCATAATATGCGGTAATAGAAAATTACTTTTTTCCCACCCAGGTATTCAATGGCCTTCTCTGCATAATAAGCCCATCCCAATATGGTGGAAAAAGCAAACGTAACCAAGCCTACGTTTAGAATTATAGGACCTACTATTTTTATCTTACTAAATGCCAGCTTTGTAAGTATGGCTCCGTCTTTGTAGTTAATGTCGGGATAGCGCAGGATGCTTGTTACAAGTACTAATCCTGTTAGGGCACAGACAATTACCGTGTCCCAAAAAGTACCGGTAGACGATACCAGAGCCTGCCGTACAGGGTTCTTTGTCTTGGCAGCTGCAGCTACAATAGGGGCCGACCCCATCCCCGATTCATTGGAAAACAGCCCACGTGCTATACCGTAGCGCATGGCAATCATCAAACCTCCTCCTATCATTCCTCCTCCTATGGCTTGAGGAGAAAAGGCAGACTTGAAAATCAATACTAAAGCGCTTCCCAAAAATCCCCAATTCATAATGATAATGGCAATACACCCGGCTACGTAGAATACGGCCATAAAGGGTACCAGAAAGCCACATACTCCGGCAATTCCCTTAATCCCAAAAAAGATTACCAGGCCTACCAACAGCGCCACAACGGCACCTGAAACATAAAGCGGAACGTTATACGATTCATACAACATAGTGGATATGGAGTTGGACTGAACAGAACAACCAATACCAAGAGCAGCTATCACGGTAAAAACACAAAAGAGCACGGCCAGCCATTTTGCGCCTAAACCACGTTCCAGAGCATACATCGGTCCGCCCATCATGGTGCCGTCAGACGTCGTAACTCTGTACTTTACTGCCAACAAACCTTCTGCATATTTGGTAGCAATACCAAAAATCCCGCTTAACCAACACCACAGTACAGCTCCCGGACCACCCAGGGAAACGGCTGTAGCTACTCCAATAATATTTCCGGTGCCAATGGTGGCAGCCAAAGCCGTAGCCAGAGCACCAAATTGGCTTACGTCGCCTTCAGAATCTCCGTCGCTCTTGACAGAAAGGGCAATACCCTTGAAAATTTTACGTTGTGGAAATTTTAATCGGATAGTCAAAAAAACATGTGTCCCCAGCAGTAAGATAATCATAGGCCATCCCCATAACAAACTGCTGAGTTTGTTAAAAAAAAGTTGTAGGTCTTGCATAATGCTTTATTTGTAATAGGCTTCCAGTCCCTCTTCAAGAAACCTTATATAGCTTTCCACATCCAGGTTGTAAGTGCGTAGAGGTACCAACGGTTTCCCATCTCTATCCAGGATCATATAGGTTGGCTGTGCGTTCACCCTATACTCAGTACGCATAAACCAAGAATTGATACTTCCCAAAGTACGTAATTCCTTTCCACGCTCGTCCGTTATCCGGTCTTCTTCCCTTGCAGGGTTTTTGGCATCTGAATGAAGTGCAAGAATCACAAATGCTTCCCTCAATAAGTGCTGAACACGCGGATCGCTCCATACACGCGCTTCCATCTCTTTACAGTTCACACATCCCAGTCCCGTAAAATCCAGAAATACTGGTTTGTTAACTTCTTTTGCATAGTCCATGGCCTGCTCGTAGTCAAAAAACCCTTCCAGGCCGTACGGAAGACTAAACAAGTGGCTGTATTTTATTCCTTCACCAAAAGTCTCGGCCTTGGGAATCGGTGTTGGTGCCGGACGGTCCATCACAAACTCCTGTGTTCCTATGGGAGGAAGGTAACCGCTAATGGTTTTAAGCGGAGCACCCCACATACCCGGTATCATATATACTACAAAAGCGAACACTGCTACAGCCAGACCAAAACGAAACACTCCCACATGGTCTGTTGGAGAATCATTTTTAAAACGAATCTTACCTAAAAGGTAAAAACCCAGTAAGGTGAAAATGACAATCCATAAGGCCAAGTACACTTCTCGGTCAAGTAAACGCCATTGGTAAATCTGATCTGCTGTGCTCAAAAATTTCAAGGAAAGAGCCAATACCACAAAGCCCAGAACTACTTTCACTGAATTCAACCAACCACCCGATTTGGGAAGCTTCTGGAGCAAAGAAGGAACAAAGGCAAGGATAGTAAAAGGCAGTGCAAAAGCCGCCGAAAAGGCAAACATAGTCACAATCGGTTCCCACACAGCACCCTGCGTAGATTTAATTAGCACGGCACCTACAATGGGACCGGTACAAGAAAAAGATACAAGTACCAAGGTCAGGGCCAGAAAGAATGTACCCAAGATACCGCCGCTGTCTGCTTTGGCATCTGTTTTTGTAGTCCATCGTGCCGGAAGTACCAATTCAAACGCCCCAAAGAAAGAGGCAGCAAAAACAAGAAACAATAAAAAGAACAGGATGTTGGGAATCCAGTGCGTTGCCAACCAGTTGAATATGTTGGCCGTCACAGAGGCTCCTCCTGTTATAAACGTTATACCAATAATCACAGCAATGGGTACAGTATAAAGCAACACAATAAACGTTCCGTACAAGGTTGCATTCAGGCGGTTCTTACGCTTGTTGTCACTGCTTCTGAGAAAGAAAGATACCGTCATGGGTACCATGGGAAATACACAGGGCGTTACTAGGGCTACCAACCCAAAGGCAATAGCCTGCAAAATGATCCCCCACAGCGATCCGGCCGGCACGGACGAATCAACCGGTCCGGCAGCCTGCTCTCCCACCTGTATTTCAAAGTCTTCTTCTGACGGAGGCAAGCAGGAAGTTCCATCACAAACCTGCCATTCCACGGTTGCCTGTACAACGGCACCCGGCGCGTCTAACCGTATCCTCTGCACAAACGTACCGCTACCCGCAAAAGAGCCTATGGGCATATTAAAAAGAGGGTCATATTCTTTTTCAGGAGCCGACTCCATGTATACCTCTCCTTCTAACGTAACGTCTGCCGGTAAAACAAAAAGAAAACGTGTGGGTTGAGGACCGTTTTCATAGGGGCCCAGATCGTACATCTTCCAGGGTTCCTGCAAAACGGCAATAAACTGTATTTCGTATACGTTGTCCTGCAAATGAGTCACAGTATGACTCCAAGCGGCCGGTTGTTCAATAAATTGAGCATGGGATACATGTATAGAAAACAGCACCCCAAAAAGGAGTAATGACAGTTTACGCATAACTAGAAAGCAACGCCTAGAGTTAAATTACTTTTTGGGACAACCCCTTTAAATCCAATCTGTCCAAATCCGGAAGGTAAAGATACAAAAACAGCGTTGCTACGATCTACACGGAAACCCGATATTACCGGGTAGCGAATGCCGCCCCCTACATTTATATCTAAGGTAAACCTGCCCCACATAAAATGTACTCCAAAGAGTACCCCTGCCATCATGGTATTGTAATACGTATATAAGTCCCTGTTTCTTAAATGCGGATAATCAACTACATCCATGTATTCGGGGATCCTGTTTTTTTCTTTCAAGTGCCTGTAGCCCAAATAGGGGCCCAAGTATACCTGCGCCCTTTTGGGCATTCGTGCAAAGTATACTTTATAGATACTTTCCAATCCAAATCCTTCCAGTTCACTATAAAAACTGTCTTCGTAGCCGAAGATGGACTCCCCCATAAGAGTCACTGAGGGTTTGAATGAAATAGCAGAGTTGTAGAAATTTCTCTGAAAACCTAGAGCAAATGTCCCATCAAAAAAGCGGGCCGGTTCCAGAAACATCTCGTTCCTGTACCAATCCTTTTGGGCGGATCTGTTACTTTGCCCAAAGGCTCCGGTAACCAGAACCAGTAGCAGTAGAGTTAAAAATGATTTTTTCATATTCGATCCATATTAAATTTATAATTCTAACGATCTTTTTTTATAAGCTTCTATGCAGCCGTTCAGACGATCCATGGCTGTTGTATCTCCCGGAACATTGTGGGAAGGATGGATATGCAACTGAATGCCGCGGTCGGCCAGAATGCCTGCACACGTGGTGACTGTCATCCAGACAAGTGTCACAAACGCCATGGTAGAAACGGGTCCAATGCAATCAAAATGGTTTTTCAAAGGAACGGATGCGTCTGTAAGAGGAACGCAAGAATCAACCACCAGGTCTGCCAGTTCAAATAAGTTCTTTCCACAGGAATGCCTAGGCTTTTTCCCTTGAGATTGAGCTGCCGAACCATATACAATAACTTTCATTCCCTGTTTGCGTGCTTCAAGAGCCACGTCAATATTTACTGCATTGATTCCTGTATGGGAAAAAATCCATAAAGTATCTTTGGGGTCAAAATTCCAGGAGCTCATAATGGCCGTACCGTATCCTTCTGCCCTTTCCAAAAATAAAAATTGTCGGATTCCACTCTCTCCCGTAATGCGGGTAAAAAACGTAAGAGGCATTTCTATAAGCGGATGAAATCCTACGAAACCTCCAATCCTGGGATACATCTCTTCTACCGGCAATGTGGCATGTCCGCAACCAAACGTATGCACCCACCGTCCTGCTTCAATACTGTCTGCCATTACAGAAGCTGCAAGGCGAATGTTTTCCGTCTGCGTTTCCTCAATATTGTCTTGTAATAAACGAACTTTGTTAAGCCATTCCTTTGCAAGCATCTTCAAATATATTAATTTTTTTTAAACATCTTCCGTCCTGTCATCAAAAGATACAGTCCTGCCATGATTATCCAAATTAGTAACAAATATAAAGGAAATACACGAATAGGCAGGAACCCCAGCACATAGTTGAGCAGCACATTACCGGTCAAAGCCACCGCCATAGCAATACCTATAGCCGTACCGGACAACGCTTTATACTCTGTTCCAATGTATGCAATTATGACCGGAAAGGTAGCTCCCAACCCTATACCTATCAAGAGTACAGACACTAACGGCAGCAATCCAATAGCCAATCCGGCAAAACCAATGGCTGTCAGAAGCATATAAGCCCATAACACCTTCCATGGGGCTATATGTAAAGTGATCCAACTGAGAATGATCCTGCCTCCGGTCATCCCCACTACTACAAAAGTCAAGAGAAACAGCGCTTTTTCTTTAACTAGACCATACGATGGACTGTCTTGTAAAAATACAGGAATCCAATTGCTGCACAATCCTTCCAAAGCCGATTGAAAAAAGAGAATAAAAGAAAAAAACAGCAACAACGGCTGACGGAGCAGTTTTAGACCCTCCTTTATGGGAAAACCTTGTTTTATCTTAGATTCAGGAAACGAAATAAAGCTGAAATAAACAAATACCAAAAACAGCAATGCCGTCATATAACGGAGGATTACCGTATAGGAGGTTTGGTGAAACAGACCTAGCACAAGAGGCATAAGAAGAGCGCCTACTCCATAAAACACTCCCAATATACTCAAGTTAGAGCTCCGATTACGGTCGTCAGATATGTCTGTAACCAATGCATTGCAAGAGCCGTTCAAAATTCCTCCACCCATTCCTATAAGAAAAACGCAGATTCCCAACCGGGGAACAGACCAGAATGTAGCAAGTCCCATAAAACCAAACACCACCATAGCAGCTGCCGCCTGAAAAGGAGTCTTATAACCAAATCTGTCACACCAAGGACCAAAGACAACCGATCCGGCAAGTACTCCCAAAGGAAGGATGCCTGCCAGAAGGGAAGATTGTTCCATAGTCAGGTGTAACGTTTCACGGAGCGAAGGCAGTACAGCGCCTAAGGTTAAAAAAGAAATACCAAAAAAAACAATACCGGCAAATCCTGCCGTTAGAATACTACTTTTTTTCATACGTTATTGGTGGTTTTAAGTGCTAATTGACCGGCACCAAGCAGTCCGGCTTTTCCTGAAAGAGCAGTAGGCTGAAAACGACATGCTTTCATAGCTACAGGCTGTGCCCATCGAGTGGCATGGGCATAGATTGTATCTATAAAACGAACGGCAGGGCCAAAAACTCCTCCACCCCACACAATCATTTCCGGATTAAAAAGACTTACCAAGTTGGCAGATGCCATTCCCCAACACTCAATCGCTTTATCTATAACAGCAAGAGCCACGGGATGACCTTTCTTGTATGCATGAAAAACAGCTTGGGTATTGGGAAACGTCTCCGGATCCCTCGATAACGTACGGGCACGTGTTGCAATGCCTGTACCGGAAGCATACGTTTCAAAATAACCACAAAGGCTGTATTCTTCTATATAAGGCTGCCCCATAGCCATCCAGCCAATGGCGCCGGCAATACCGCCGGCTCCGCCCAGAACACGCCCGTCTGAAAGAATACCTGCACCAATTCCGGTACCCACACTTATATAGATTGCGTTTTGCAACCCACGCGATGCTCCCCGGGCTGTTTCTCCTAAAATATAACACGTTCTGTCACTGGCTATGAAAATTTCTGAACCCGGGAAAGCCTTTTTAATAGATTCTTTTAAAGGGAAATCACTCCAACCCGGAATGTTGGGAGCCCATACAGTTCCTGTTTGTTCGTTGATAATTCCGGGAACACAAACCCCTATTCTTCTTTCTGTATCATGGATTGCTTGCTGTTCTTCCAGCAGGGAACTACATACTTGAACCAGTAAATCGGCTACCTGATAACCACAACGACCTTCCAAAAAGACCTTACGTTCTGCCGTAATGTCTCCACAGGCAGAAAAAAGAGCTGCATGCAATTTAGTTCCTCCCAAATCAACTCCAATGATTTGGCTCATAGTACTATATAAATTTTACACCCAAGCTTTTCATTTCCTCAACAGCCGCTCTGTGGTCTTTACCATTCACGTAACCCAATCCTTCCAGCAATACTTGTACTTGGTAGCCTGCCTGCACAAGGTCCTTGACCGTTTCCAGGATGCAGTATTCAGTGGCTATTCCGCTTACTATTACTCTTTTTGTAAGGATTTCGTTAAGCGGTGTCCCATCAGATCGTACGGCTTGAAATCCGGAATATTCTTCTTTAACAGGCGAAGTTCCTTTTCTAAATATCCTGGTTAAGTGGGGCCTTTTGTTAGGATCATTTATACGTGTATAATAAGAGAGGTGAATCTCGTGCCCGGGCGTGTTTACTACGCAGTGTGCAGGCCATAGCCCTCCTTGGGAAGAAAAAGAACAATGGTTGGTCGGATGGGTATCGCATACATAGACCACTTTATCTGCCACCTGTGTATTAATGTAATTGATGCTGTGCAACAAAGCGTTCTCTGCATTTAAGCAAGCCATGGTTCCGGATATGAAATCATTTAACATATCCACTACTATATGGGTTCTTGTGTTTTCAGACATGATTCAGTTCTTCTTTAATTTTATAGATTAGGCCCATTTTCAGGTCGTAAAGATCGTCTGATATATCTACTTTATGGAAATGTGGATTGATGATGCGCCGCTCTGTAGAGTTCATTCGTGACAATTCGTATAGGTAGCGATCGCGTTTTTCTTGCTGCGTTGTATCAGGTACTAACCGCTCTCCGTTTTCCATAACCTTCCGCTGAAGAATTTCTGCACTATACGTACCTTCTTTATAGATGGTCTTTCTTGTTTGATCAAACTCATCTCTCAGAAGGATTTCTTTTCTATTTTCAATGGCCCTGGATAATGTATCATCGCGCAAACATGTCACGTCTGCTTTGTTCTCGTTGTTTTGATAAATACGGTACGTTATCTGAAACCCCGGATTGATAACTTTAGCTTTATCTTCAGAGACTTTTAATACAGGCTGACCGTCAATCTGCACCATTTTATACACATTACCAAAACAGGGGTTATGTTTGCTGGTGGCAATGGCATCGCCCACACCATAACAGTCAACAGCTGCGTTTTGACGCTCCAAATCAGAAATCAGATACTCATCCAAAGCGTTGGAAGCAAAAATCACGCATTTACTAAACCCCTCTCTATCAAGCATTTCTCTACACTTTCTTGATAAATAAGCCAAGTCTCCGCTATCCAACCTTATGCCGTAGAACGGCTTATAATCGTTATCTATACCATTTTCCTTAAAGGCTGCTATGGCGTTGGAGATTCCGCTCTTAAGGGTATCATAGGTGTCTACCAGCAAAATAATACCTTCCCCCCAATGACTTTTGATGTACGTATCAAAAGCAGTAAATTCCGATGCGACACTACAGCCAAAAGCCGTCACATAGCTATGTGCCATAGTTCCCGTGCTGGGAATATCAAATTCTGTAGTAGCCAAAACATTGGATGTACTTACACAACCTGCAATAAAAGCAGCTTTCGCCCCATGAAGTGCAGCCCAAGGGCCATGGGCTCTACGTGAACCAAATTCGCTCACAGATTTACTCGTGCTGCGCGTAACGCGTGAAGCTTTGGTAGCTACGGCCATCTGGTGATTCATAATAGAGAGTATGGGAGTCTCTAAAATTTGAGCTTCTAAAAGAGGACCTACTACGGTGAGGACGGGTTGTCCGGGAAACACAATCTGCCCCTCTTCCATAGCATATATATCTCCGGTAAAACGGACCCGGGTCAATTGCTTACAGAATTCTTTGTAGTTGTCTTCCGGAAGGAATTTTCTAAAGAATGATTCGGGTTGGGAACCAAAACCGTTAATCATTTCCAACACCTCGTTTATACCGCTGACAACGGCCCAGTTGTTGTTATCGGGAGCCTTACGGTAAAACATATTAAAAATGGCGATCTTATTATCCAGACCGGCATCTGTAAAGGTTTTACCCATGGTGTACTGATACTTATCAGAACAGTATGATACTTTCATTCTTTTGTTTAATAATGTAAAGGTAGACAAATTAAGCTTATCTTTGCTGGATAACAAATAATTTCCCATGAAGAAGCTGTTTAAGAACAAAACAAATTACGCCGTCATTGGATCGGGCAGTTGGGCAACGGCTCTGGTTAAGGTTCTTTTAGACACACAAAAAGAAGTGTTTTGGTATGTGAGAGATCCCAAAATGATCCATTTTATTGAAGAAAATAAACACAACCCCCAATACCTGCAAGCAGCTACGTTAGATCCCTTGCGCTTAAAAATGAGCGCAGATATAAACCACCCCGTAAGCGAAGCAGACGTACTTATTTTCTGCATTCCCTCTACGTATTTCATTGCAGAAATGATGAACCTAACGGCTTCCTTGGAAGGTAAATTTATTGTAACAGCCATCAAAGGACTCATACCGGAACAGAACCTTTCCATTTCTGAATATTTTAACCGTATACATAATATTTCATACGACCAATTAGGCGTAATTGCAGGGCCCGTTCATGCAGAAGAAGTAGCTATGGAGCGCTTGTCTTACTTGAGTGTAACGTGCAAAAAGAAAAAAACAGCAGAAAATCTTGCAGAGGCCTTCAATTGTTCCTACTTACGTACCAGCATTGGAACGGATATTTACGGATTGGAATATGCAGTAGTGCTTAAAAATATTTATGCCATCGCTTCGGGAGTAGCACGAGCCCTTGGGTTTGGAGATAACTTTCAAGCAGTGCTTGTTTCTTGTGCCTACCAAGAAATACGAGCTTTCTTAAACCGGTCTTACCCGGATAAGAGCAGAAACACCTCACTCTCGGGTATTTTGGGAGATCTACTGGTTACGTGTTATTCGCAATTCAGCCGAAACAGGACTTTTGGGAATATGATAGGTAAAGGATACTCCATTAAAGCAGCCCAGCTAGAAATGAACATGGTGGCAGAAGGTTATTACGCTACGTCTTGTATTTATGAAATCAACAAAAAATACAAGGTAGATATGCCCATTGCAGAGGCTATGTACAAAGTACTACATGAATTTCGCTCTCCTGCTATTGTTTTTAAGGCATTAAGTCAAAAATTGAAATAGTCCATGAAGCATCCCATACAAATTGAGGGTACCGGAGCCCTGCCTTTCCTTTCTGCCGCTAAGCTTCCGGTATGGGAAGAGAAAGCCATTAAGGCACTTAAAAAATTGTCTAAAGGGACTGGAAAAGGTTCTGATTTTTTAGGCTGGATGCAGCTTCCTTCCACAGCAGACCCTCAAGGATTACAAAACATCTACAACGTCTGTGACGATTGGAGCCGAGACGTTGACCTTGTGGTAGTTATTGGGATTGGTGGATCTTACCTGGGGGCCAAAGCCGTTATAGAAGCGCTTTCCCCACCCTTTGCCGGAGGGCCGGCAAGAAGTCCTGTAAAAATGGTATTTGCCGGTCAAAATTTAGAAGAAGATTACTTAGCCGGCTTGATGGACCTTATTAAACATCACTCCACGGCCTGTGTTGTTATCTCTAAGTCGGGGACTACTACAGAGCCGGCTATTGCGTTCCGGTTAGTAAAAAAACACTTGTATACCCATTACGGAGCAAAAGAAGCCCAAAGGCGTATTGTGGCCGTTACCGATCCCTCAAAAGGAGCGTTACGTAAACTTTCAAAAGAAGAAGGGTATCGTACGTTTGACATCCCTACAAACGTGGGAGGTCGTTTTTCTGTGTTCACATCCGTGGGTTTGCTTCCCATCGCATTGGCAGGGTTAGATATTGAAGAACTGCTGGCCGGTGCGCTATTTATGGAAAAAGATACGGCTCGGGAGCATGCTGACAATCCTGCCATTAGGTATGCCGTTTTACGTAATGCTTTATATGCAACAGGGAAGAAAATTGAAATTCTGGTTACGTACCATCCGGGGCTGTTCTATTTGGTGGAATGGTGGAAACAACTCTTTGGAGAAAGCGAAGGGAAAGAAAATAAAGGCATCTTTCCTGCGGGGGCCGGCTTTACCACAGACCTACATTCCCTAGGTCAGTATATTCAAGACGGAGAACGACATTTGTTTGAAACAGTAATCCGTATTGGGGAGCCTCGGCGTAAGGTAATCATACCTCACGAGCCAAAGGATGAAGACGGATTAAATTACCTGTCCGGAAAACGCATGGATGAATGCAATAAAATGGCAGAATACGGAACGCGTCTGGCACATATGGACGGAGGGGTTCCCAACATTCTCATAGAAATTCCCAAACTTACGGAAAAAAACGTGGGAGCGTTGCTGTATTTTTTTCAGAAAGCCTGTGCCATAAGCGGCTACGTATTAGGGATAAATCCTTTTGACCAAGAAGGAGTAGAAGCCTACAAAAAAAACATGTTTGCCTTACTCAACAAGCCCGGTTTTGAGGACCAGGGTGCTCTCTTGCGCAAACGCCTCGGTTTGGGCCTTTAAGGTCACTTCCCCAACCTCTTTGCCTGCCTGAATCACCACCAGGCATTTTCCGTGAAACGCCTTTCGTTCTTTAGCCTGAAAAGACTCATGACTTATGGGATTTCCGTTGTCAACGGCTCGTATGGTAGCAGGACCTTCTATCTGAAATGAAATCAGGGGGTCTGCATAAGGTACTATTACCCCGTGCTCATCCAACACCTCTACCGTCACAAAAGCCAAATCGTATCCATCGGCTTGTAAAACAGATCGATCTGCCGTTAGGGTCAACGCTGCCGGCTTACCTGCCGTAAAAATGCTGCGTGTAAGCAACTCTTTTCCGTGGCTGTAAGAAACAGCCGTTAAGGTACCGGGTTCAAATGCAACGCGCCATAACGCGTGTAAACGTTCCGGTGTTTTTTGACGTACTCCTAAAGAGTTTCCGTTCAAAAATAATTCTACAGAGTCTGCCCGGTTGTAGTAAGCCCAAACATCTACCAACTCTCCTTCTGTCCAATTCCAATGAGGGTATATGTGCAATACAGGATCCGTTGTCCATTCGCTTTGGTACATATAATAAACGTCTTTAGGGAAGCCTGCCAGATCAATGATTCCAAAATAAGAACTCCTGGCCGGCCATCCGTAAGGAGTAGGTTCGCCCAAGTAATCAAAGCCGGTCCAGATAAACATTCCGGAAATAAAAGGGTTGTCACGCACTTGAATCCAGGCAGCCTCGTGTGTGTTGCCCCAGGGAACGTGCATGTTGTCGTACGCAGAACAAGCGTGGTGTGGCGTATCATACGTCATCCACCATTCTCTTGGCTCTATCCTTACAGAGTCTGAAGGCATCTGGTAAAAGCCCCTGGTATGCAAAGACGAGGTGGTTTCTGTAGCCACAAAAGGCATATCCGGATAATTATCAGGCACTTGAGGATAGTCACCTTCGTGGTAATTAAATCCTATAATATCTAGTACCTCTGCACGAAACACATTGTTGTAAGGTGCCGGCTCATTACACCCGGCCGTAACGGGACGCGTAGGATCCAATTCTTTTACTATTTGAGCCAGCCTTTGGGTAAGCAATACATCAAAAGAAAGCTCTTCTGAAAGTAACGTTTCACTGCCCGATAAAAAATTCAAAAGTAAATGGGCTTGCTGCAAATCCAGTGTATCTGCAACAGGATCATTCCATTGCTCAAGTATCTCGTTCCCAATACTCCACATAACAATAGACGGATGGTTCCTGTCCCTCAGGATGAAATCCCGCAAGTCCTTTTCATACCATTCCTCAAAGAAAAGGGAGTAATCGTAAGCCGATTTCTTTTTGCGCCAAACATCAAAAGCCTCGTCCATAACAAGAAATCCCATGCGGTCACACAAATCCAGGAATTCAGGTGCCGGCGGGTTGTGTGCCGTACGTATGGCATTACATCCCATACGTTTAAGAAGCTCAAGCTGCCGCTCCATGGCACGCCGGTTTACGGCTGCCCCCAAGGCTCCCAGGTCGTGGTGTAAGCATACACCCAACAATTTTAACGGCCGTTCGTTAAGAAAAAACCCTTCTTCTGCCGTAAAACGGAACGTCCTTATACCAAAAGGCGTTATGTAATTATCCAATACTTTGCCTTTGTACAGTAGTTTGCTTTCTACTTCATACAGGCGGGGGTCATCTATATCCCATCGTACCGGTTTTTTGATGTTCAGCCCTTGCTCCACTACCGGTTCTTCTTCCTGTGTTAAGTCAACGTAGGTACATGTTTTGGCCACTGTTTTTCCATAAGGGTCCCGCACCTTGGTAAGCAAATACACATGCTTGTATTTGCCGGGAAAATGTGCTATGCGGGTCTGTATCTGCACATGAGCCTGCTGATCAGAAACGTACGGTGTAGTTACGTACGTTCCCGAATAAGGGATCTGCACAGCAGAAGTAGTAACCAGACGTACGTTCCTGTAAATACCCGACCCCGAATACCATCGGGAGTTGGGTTGAAGGGAATTGTCTACCGTTACTTCTATAAGGTTTTCTTCTCCTGCCCCATTCAAAAAAGAAGTAATGTCGTAGCTGAATGAAGCATAACCGCAGGGACGGTGTCCTGCCAGGTGGCCGTTAATAAAAACATGGCTGTCGCGGTAGATTCCGTCAAACTCCAGAAAAACACGTTTTTCTGCAAGCTGAAAATCTGTTACAAACGTTTTGCGATACACCCCTTTTCCTCCGGGCAAAGCCCCTCCCGAAGGAGTAGCCGGATGGTTTTTATCAAACGTTCCTTCAATGCTCCAATCGTGAGGCAGTTTCACATTTTTCCATGCCAACGTGTCATCTATTCCTTTCGTGAGAGCAAACTCCCAACCGCTGTTGAAGTCAGAGATAACCCTCACCGGTTTGTGTCCGCATGAAACCGTAAGAACGGTAAGGGACACTAAAACAATGTATGCATATAGGTGTTTCATAAGAATATGATTTGTTCCGTTCCGTTATAATGTACTGTTCCTACAAAATCTCCTCCTTTACTCCAGGTTCCTCTGTTTCCAGGAGTGATTTTTCTTATATGAAAAATTTTCTCGGTTGACATTCTTTCAAAAGATCCTTCCCGCTGCCCAAGGGTCAATGTGCCGGAAGCCTGATCGTATGCTATAGGAATGAGCGAATAGCAACCTTGCTCGTACCGGTAATTGTCACCTTCATCTTCGTACAGAGAAAAGTAGGCATTATTCCCTGTATATACATACAAGGTCAAGGGTGCATTTGGTTTTTCTTCCGTATATTGTACCGGCGGTCCCACAGGTAAAATGGTTCCTTCTTTGACAAATAAAGGCATTTTTTCTAAAGGAGCATCTGCTGTAATCCACTGCCCTCCCCGGTAATAGGTTCCCGTATGAAAATCGTACCAGTTGTTCTGGCGTGGCAGGTATACTTCCCGTTCCAAAGCCTTGTATTTATAAACGGGACATACCATAAGCGCATTACCAAACATATATTGGTCCCCAATGTTTGTAACGTTTTCATCTCCGTTAAAATCCATAATTAAACCGCGCATAATGGTATAATCTTCAAACCAGGTCTTAGAAGCCAGTGTGTATATATACGGCATCAGGCGGTACCTTATGTGGGTATATTCAACCATGGTGTTATATGCAGGATGTCCTTCCGGGGCCACATGAAAGATTTCTCTGTAAGGATACTGTCCGTGGCTACGGAAAATGGGGCAGAAAGCCCCAAATTGGAACCAGCGGGCATTCAACTCGCGCCATTCTTCTTTGTCGAGTGAGCCTTCCCGTGCCCGCTCAAAACGTCCTTGTACACAGAAACCCCCAATATCCATTGTCCAATAAGGTATTCCTGATAGGCCAAAATTGATCCCTGCCGGAATTTGTGCTTCCATATCTTCCCAACACGTTCCAATATCTCCACTCCAGATGGCAGCTGCATAACGTTGAATCCCCGGGAAACCACTCCTGGTAAGCAAAAACACCCTTTTGTCCGGTGCTGTGCCACGCAGTCCTTCGTAAATAGACTGAGCATTAACCAGTGGGTACGCATTCAGGTATGTGACCGATGAACCCAGCGCATTGGGAGTTGATAATTCTTTGCGGTATGCCAGACTGGCGTTTGATAAAATATCCGGTTCAGAGGCATCCATCCACCAGGCGTCAAAACCGAAAGGGTATAAGCTTTCTTCCATTTGCTTCCAAAACAATTTTCGGGCTCCTTCAGAAAAAGCATCGTAAAAAGAGCCAATATAACCTTCTCCTATCCAGTCTTTTATACTATCTTCTACGGCTCGTGTATACATCCACCCCTTCTCTTCAAATTCTTTATAATGTGCTGTGGTGTGGTAAAATTTGGGCCATACAGAAATCATGATTCTGCCATTCATGGCATGAATACTGTCAACCATACCCTTTGGATCCGGGAAACGTTCTTTGTCAAAGACATGACTGCCCCAAGCATCCTCCGGCCAGTAGGACCAATCCTGCACTATATTGTCAATGGGGATCCTTCTTTTACGGTATTCTTTAAATACCTCCAGCAATTCCTCGGAAGTTTTATAACGTTCTCTGCTTTGCCAAAACCCCATGGACCATAGGGGCATGATAGGCGCTTTTCCCGTAAGTTGACGGTATCCGGAAATCACTTTGTCTGCATTTTCCCCGTATATGAAATAGTAATCAATCATACCTCCCATTTCTGACCACCAAGATTGTTTTGACTGTTCTTCAGGAGCTCTGGGGGTGTATAATTTAAGTCCCAGATAGGAAATTCCGCCGTCGGGTATCCATTCTATACGAATAGGATAATATTCTCCTGCCTGCATAGGCACCTGAAATTTATAACTGTTAGGGTTCCATGCCGTTCTCCATCGCTCCCCCACTACTTCTTCTCCATTAAAGAACACTTTGGTATACCCTGCGTAATACAACAGAAACCGGTGTGTTCCACTTTCTTTGGCTGCAACAGAGCCTTCCCAAACAACGGAAGCATTGTAAAATGGAATGCCTTCCGGGAACTGCTTAACTTTTTCCAAATCTTCGTAGTCCAATATAGGTTCTCTTCTGCACACGTATGTAGTTTTACCATCACGGCTGGAGTAAGTAGCCGTAAGGGCTCCTTCTCTGCCCTCTGTGTCTTTCAAATCCAATACGTCCAGCTGGCTATACTCTTGCGGATTCCCAAAACGTGTAAGAGAGTTGTTGTCCCACAGCAGCCCGTAGTTTTTGTTTGATACAATAAAAGGCACCGATACTTTGGTATTGTACTGGTACAGCACTTCGTTCTTCCCTTTATAATTGAATTCGCTTGACTGGTGCTGCCCCAAACCATAAAAAGCTTCGTCATTAGGTGATTCAAATACCTGACGTATGGTAAATCCTTTTTCTTTTTCTATCTGTAAGGGGCTGAAAGATTTCCCGCCTCCCTCATTTTCTCTAAGGATTACATGACCTTCTTTGTCCATAAAAGCAACTTCTCCTGTTTGTTTGTTCACGTGTACCTGCAAGTCAGCGGTTTTTACGGTAACAAGTCCCTTCCCTGCTTCACAAGTAAAGCCAGCAGAAAAATCGTCAGTAGGTAATTTTATATCTGTGGCGGGTGCCCTCATGAGAGAAGGTATATCGGAAAATTTCGTTCTTTTCGGGACGGCAGAAATGCGGATTATCTGATTAGATACAGGTTCCACCCTTATTTTTGATCTGTCCGGCAACGTAACTGTCACACCACGCTCATCTACTGTATGGCCATTGGTACAGGAAACCAGCAAGGCCCCTGCCAACAAAATAACAAATTTTAGTCTCATATGATTGGTTTTATTTCTTCCTTTATGAATCCTTCATCCTCTGCCAATTCTTCTTCGGGTGCCTTTGCAGCCGCAACCGCCAGTCTATCACACTTCTCGTTTTGTGGGTGACCCGCATGCCCTTTTACCCACACAAACTTAACGGTATGCAAAGCAGCAACCTGCAGGTACCGTTTCCATAAATCCACATTCTTAATCTTACGGAATCCTTTTGCTTTCCAATTATTCAACCATCCTTCTTCTACCGCCCTCACTACATAAGTTGAATCTGAATAGACACAGACCCGTGTTCCCGGTTTTTTTAAAGCCTCTAATCCCACTATGACTGCCATCAACTCCATCCTGTTGTTAGTGGTGTATTTGTACCCTGCAGAAATCTCACGGTAATGCTTTCCTGATTGCAAAATAACTGCATATCCACCAGGCCCGGGATTGCCCAACGCAGATCCATCTGTGTACAAATTAACCTTCATGCAATGTATCAGACTTGATTTCCTGGTTTTTTTTACGTGTTTTGTATATATCGCATGCCTGGAAAATAGCAAAAAGCATAGATTCCGGAGAGGCTTTGTCTTCTCCGGCCAGGCGATAAGCCGTACCGTGATCAGGTGAAGTTCTGATGACAGGCAATCCGGCCGTATAGTTTACTCCTTGTCCAAAAGACAAAGCCTTAAAAGGTATCAAACCCTGATCGTGGTACATAGCCAAAACAGCATCAAACTTTCTATACTCGGCAGCCGCAAAGAAGCCGTCTGCCGGATAAGGACCAAAAGCCAGGATTCCCTCCCTGTTAGTTTCTTCAATAGCCGGAATAATTACTTCTTGTTCTTCATGTCCTAAAAGTCCTCCGTCCCCTGCATGGGGGTTTAGCCCCAACACGGCTATCTTAGGCTGACGTATGGTAAAATCATTCTTTAGTGTTTGGTCAAGAAGACGGATTTTATGGATAATCTTTTCTTGGGTAAGGTCTTCCGGAACTCGAGCAAGAGGAATGTGACCCGTAACCACTCCAACCCTAAGTTTGTGGCTGCACAAAATCATGAGCGGAGCAGCCACTCCAAATTTTTTGCCCAAATATTCTGTATGGCCGGGGAAGGCAAATCCCTCTTTTTTCATATTTTGTTTGTTGAAAGGGGCAGTCACCAACGCCTGAATTTTATTTGTCTGTAAGTCCTCAACAGCTCGCTCCAAAGCTTGCATAGCAGCCTGTGCTCCTTCCTCTGTCATTTTACCAGGTTCTGCCATAAATTGATCCGACACGCAAGGTATCAGATTTACCATTTTATAATGTAAATCAGAAGCTGAATGTGTAATGTGCACGTTAAGATTTTCAACACCGGAAGAAAGTCTTTTGTAATAGCCCAGCAAACGCGGCGAACCGTATATAACGGGTGTACATAGCTCATTTATACGATTATCTGCCAGGGCTTTGATAAGCACTTCGTACCCTATCCCGTTCGTATCTCCTTGTGTGATTCCTACAATTATTTTTTTTTGCATAACCATGCTGATTTGTTAAACCCAAAGATACATAAGATATCGTTATCTTTGTGTGGGATGGCATCTCTATGGAATACGAACATACAATTTCTTCCGGGAGTAGGTCCCAAACGAGCAAGTGAGCTTGAAAAAAGCCTGAACATTGTTACGTTTGATGATCTTATACGCCATTATCCTTTTCGCTACATTGACAGGACCCGTTTTTACGCTATCAGAGAAATTACACCGGATTTGGCTGCTATTCAATTGAGAGGTACCGTCAAAGATATGAGAATTGCAGCAGCAAGATCTCCTAAGCAAAGGTTGATTGTTACACTGGAAGACGCTACCGGGAGCGTGGAACTTGTTTTTTTTAAAGGCATCCGCTGGTTAAAAAACAAAATCAAATTGAATACAGAGTACATTGTATTTGGCAAACCCACTTCTTTTAGCGGAAGAGTAAACCTGGTACACCCGGAAATAGACCTTCCTGATAATGAGAGTTTACGGGGAAGCGCAGGACTTCAAGCCGTATATTCAACTACAGAAACACTCCAAGGCAAAGGATTTACGCAAAAGTTCTTTTCCTTGTTGATGGCTCGGGTCTTGGAACGCATGAACGGCCATATTCAAGAATCACTGCCTGTATCGCTTGTCAAACAACTAAACCTTATGCCGTTGTCCATGGCCTTGGGAGAGATACACTTTCCCGCCAATTTACAAAGCCTGCAGGCTGCCCAAACGCGATTAAAGTTTGAAGAGTTGTTTTATATACAATTGGGATTGCTTAAACAACGAGCCATACGGCTGAGGGCAGAAGACGGGCTGCCTTTCCCAAAAGTAGGCAAAGCCTTTAATAACTGTTACAAACAACTGCCTTTTGAGCTAACGGGAGCCCAAAAACGTGTTTTGAAGGAAATCAGAGCAGACTTAGGCAGCGGAAGGCAAATGAATCGCCTGCTCCAAGGAGATGTAGGCAGTGGCAAAACGCTTGTTGCTTTATTGAGTGCCCTTATAGCCATTGATAATGGTTACCAGGCTTGTTTGATGGCACCTACCGAGATTTTGGCCATGCAACATTACCACACTATCTCACATTTCCTTGAAAACCAAGAAGTAAATATAGGGTTGCTTACCGGGTCCACTAAACAGGCAGAGCGTACCCGCTTGCACAAAGGGTTGCGGGACGGTTCATTACATATGCTTATAGGAACACATGCGCTTATAGAAGATACCGTCTTGTTCCATTCCCTTGGTTTTGTAGTTATTGACGAACAACACAGATTTGGCGTAGAACAGCGTGCCCGTTTATGGAAGAAAACAGAAGGAAGTCCTCCTCACATTATGGTTATGACAGCCACTCCCATTCCCAGAACTTTGGCCATGACTTTGTACGGTGACCTTGACGTATCTGTCATAGATGAAGTACCTCCCGGCAGACAGCCTGTCCAAACGGTACATTATAGGGCAACACAAAGGGAAAAAGTGTATTCCTTTATTCGCAAACAGATTAAAGCAGGCAGACAAATCTATATAGTGTATCCGCTCATTCGCGAATCAGAGAAATTAGATTACGAAAACCTGGAAACGGGATATCAAGAAATTGTTATGGCATTTCCGGCACCGTTGTACTCAGTGGCCGTAGTGCACGGACAGCAGAAGCCGGAAGACAAAGCGTACGATATGGACCTCTTTGTAAAAGGCCATGCAAATATCCTAGTGGCCACTTCTGTCATTGAAGTAGGAGTTGATGTACCCAATGCAACCGTCATGGTCATTGAAAGCGCAGAGCGATTTGGCTTGTCACAATTGCACCAGCTGCGAGGGCGCGTGGGTCGTGGAGCAGAAAAATCTTATTGTATCTTAATGACTGGTAACGCATTAAGTAAAGAAGCCCGTGAGCGTCTGAAGCTTATGTGCGAAAGCAACGATGGTTTTGAAATTGCCCAAGCAGACATGCGCTTGAGAGGTCCCGGTGATTTAGAAGGAACGGCCCAAAGCGGGCTGGCCTTTGATCTGCATATTGCCGATCTTTCCCGTGACGGTCAGATTCTGGAATGGGCCCGTATGGAAGCACAAAAGATCTTGGATAAAGATCCTCTTTTAGAAACGGAAAAATACCGGCAATTACGTAAAGAACTGGAGTTTCTGAGTAAAAGAAAAGCAGATTACAGCCACATTTCTTAGTCTTTTAGAAATAAAATACATTAGAACGGATCTACCTGTGTGCCGGATCTGAGAATTATAGACTCTTTTAATACGTAGTATTGGTGCAAAGGTGTCTTTTCTCTTTGCTCCGGGAAAGTGACTCTTTTGACAGTGTCTCTATATTTGAAAGAAGGGTCTGAATATTCTAAAATAAACATACGCTGACGTGCAGAAAGTGTCATATATACCGTGTAGTTTCCTTCCGTGTTTGTATAAGCTGTATCTGCCTCTTGCCACAGGGCATACGAGCGATGCATGACCACTTGAATGCCCTCCAGTGGTTTTCCCACAATGTTTTTTACATTTCCTTCCACAACATATGTAAATTGGTACCGCTCTTTCTCTACACATGAGAAAACAAAAAAGCAAGCCGCCAACAACAGAAAAGTCCTGTTAAAGAACATTGAGTATTTGTTCTCTGATTTTCTCCAGATCATCTTTCATCTTAACAACAAGTTGTTGTATATGGGCATCTCCGGCTTTAGATCCCAACGTATTGATTTCTCTGCCCATTTCCTGAGATATAAAATTTAGTTTTCTCCCGGCAAGTTCTTCTGATTCCATCACTTGCCTAAAATACAGGCAGTGCTGTTTTAGCCGTACACACTCTTCATTAATATCGGCTTTTTCCAAATAATAAACCAACTCCTGCTCCAGTCGATTCCTGTCAATGGAAATTTCTTCTGTGAGTGATGTAATCTTATCTTCCAGTCGTTTCTTTACAGCAACAATCCTGTTGGGATCTAACTCTTCTACCTTTTTTAAGTAGCATTCTATCGAGTCCAGGTGAAACAACAAATCTTTTTTCAACCCTGCTCCTTCCTTTATTCGAAACTCATCCAAATGATCTACTGCCACATATATAGCAGCTAGTAATTGCTCCCATTCTTCCGGGAGTAATTCTCTTTTTTGAACCTCCCTTACTTCGGGCATTCTAAGCAAAGCAGCAATCAGATCTGTAGATTTTACTTCTTCTTCCATGTTTTCAAAAACTGATTTCAATTCTTGAAACAAATGTTTTATTACCGCTTCATTGAAAGAGTTTTCAAGGACCGCCTGTTCTTGGTCAACAGAAATAAAAAGATCTATATTTCCCCTTTGAAGTCTTTGAATTAAACCTTTACGTAATTCATGCTCATATTCTCTGGGGATTTGAGAGGTTTTAAAACCTACATCAGCTGTTTTTCCGTTTAAAGAGCGAATCTCTATAGTAAATTTTTTTTCGGCAATGGAAGCAAGAGCTTTTCCATACCCGGTCATAGAACGTATCATTCCTTCAAGTTTTCACAAATATACATTAATTATGACTAATTTTGTACCCTTACAATTATCCAAACCATGAATGTAGATATGACACAAGTACCGGAGGAACGCTCTCTTAATTTTATTGAAGAAATCATTGAATCTGACTTATCACAAGGCAAATACGAATCCATTATTACCAGGTTCCCCCCAGAACCCAATGGATACTTACATATTGGCCATGCCAAAAGCATTTGCCTTAACTTTGGATTGGCTCTGAAATACGGGGGAAAAACAAACCTTCGTTTTGACGATACCAACCCTACCAAAGAAGATGTAGAGTACGTGGACTCTATAAAAGAGGATATTCAATGGCTGGGCTTTCGGTGGGCTAATGAGTTTTACGCATCGGATTATTTTGAACAACTGTACGAATGGGCTCATTTGCTTATCAAAAAAGGGTTGGCCTATGTAGACGACCAGAGTGTGGAGGAAATACGTCAAACGCGTGGAACCATAATTACTCCAGGAACAAACAGTCCTTACAGAAACAGAAACATTCAGGAAAACGAAGAACTTTTTACGCGTATGAGAAACGGAGAGTTTCCCGATGGCAGCAGGGTTCTGCGAGCCAAAATAGATATGGCACACCCCAATATGCTTATGCGTGATCCCATAATGTACCGTATCCTACACACTGAACATCACCGTACAGGAAACCGCTGGTGCATCTACCCTATGTACGATTACGCCCACGGTCAAAGTGACTCCATAGAAAGAATTACTCATTCCATTTGTACGCTGGAGTTTGATGTACACAGGCCGCTTTACGATTGGTTTATTGAAAATTTGGAGATTTTCCCATCGCATCAATATGAATTTGCTCGCCTTAACATAACTCACACAGTAATGAGTAAAAGAAGGTTACTTGAACTGGTAGAGGCTGGACTTATTAACGGGTGGGACGACCCGCGAATGCCCACCATAAGCGGTCTGAGAAGAAGGGGTTATACTCCGGCAGGAATACAACTCTTCTCGGAAAAGGTTGGAGTGGCCAAACGCGATAATATTATTGATTACTCATTATTGGAATGGTGTATACGTGAAGACCTTAACCAAACGGCACCTCGCTACATGTCTGTCCTGGATCCATTGAAAATAGTCCTTACCAATTACCCCCACGACAGTATAGAATATATGAAAGCTCCGTTAAATCCGGAAGACCCTACAGCGGGTGAACGTTCTATTCCGTTTTCGCGCGAATTATACATAGAGCGGAATGACTTTATGGAAGACCCTCCCAAAAAGTTTTTCCGTCTGCGTCCGGGAGGAGAAGTTCGGTTAAAATACGGTTACATTATCCGTTGTGAACAAGTGATAAAAGGTCCCGATGGAAAAATAAAGGAGCTACACTGCACATACGATCCGGCTACAAAACCCGGAATAGGCCCTTGGCGTAGTGTCAAGGGGACCATTCACTGGCTTTGTGCAAAACATACGGCTACCGGTGAGGTACGTCTGTTTGATAAATTATTTACAGAGGCAGACATGGGAACATTACCGGAAGGCACAGATTATAAAGACTTTATAAATCCAAAATCCTTTACATCTGTCCAAGCCTTACTAGATAAAGACGCCATAGTAGAAGCCGCTAAAGCACAGCCCGGTAAAGACAACACACGTACTCGCATGCAGTTTGAAAGGCTGGGATACTTTGTAGCAGACTATGATTTCTCGATAGAAAAACCTGTGTTTAACAGAGTTTGTACTTTGAGAGACACTTTTTCTAAGACTTTGAAGAAGGCTTAAAGTTCAATTTTACCGTTTTTCTCATCTAACCAGCGAGCCTGAGTTACAGCCAGATCGGGACTAACTCGTACGTTTAAACGGCATTTGTATTTTTTAGACCATTTTTTTGCCCTGGACGACAATCCTTTTGTAAGATATGCTTCAATAAACGGATGTACCTCCAAAATGATACTTTTCACTTTTTTCTCACGGGCAAAAAATGCCAACTGGTTTTCAATATTTTCTGTAAAGAGTAAGCTGGGAGCAATTTTACCCGTGCCGTTACAGCTGGGGCATTTTTCACTCGTGTTGATTTCCATGGCGGGGCGAACGCGTTGCCGCGTAATTTGCATCAGTCCAAATCTTGTTATAGGAAGTATGTTATGCTTTGCCCGGTCTGCCGCCATCAGTTCCTGCATACGCTTGAACAGTTTTTTGCGGTGATCGGTAGTATCCATATCTATGAAATCAATAACAATGATTCCTCCCAAGTCCCTAAGACGCATTTGCCTTGCCAATTCTTCTGCCACTACCATATTCACTTCAAAGGCATTGTTTTCCTGACCGTCTCCCATCTTTAAACGAATTCCGCTATTGACATCAATTACATGCAAAGCTTCTGTATGCTCTATAATCACGTAGATTCCTTGTTTTAAAGGAACAATCCTACCAAAAGAACTTCTAATTTGACGGTTAATATCAAACGTTTCAAAAATGGGGTCTTTCCCTTTGTACAGTTTAACAATCTTTTCTTTTTCCGGAGCAATGGTAGCAATATATGCGCAGATTTCTTCAAAAACTGCCTGATCGTTTACGTAAATGCTGGTGAAAGTATCGTTCAACAAGTCACGTATGACTGTTGTAATTCGGCTGTTTTCTGTCAGAAGCCGTGACGGCAGTTTGCCCTTACGCATAACAGCCCAAGACTCTTCCCATCTTTGAATAAGCGAATTCAGTTCTGCATCCAATACTGCAGCTTTTTTACCCTCTGCGGCCGTCCTCACAATTAAACCGTAATTGGGAGGCAGTATACTCTGGACAAGGCGTTCCAGTCTGTTACGTTCTTCTTTCAGCTTGATTTTGGAAGACAGGCTTACCTTCTCAGAGAAGGGCATAAGCACCATATTTCTGCCGGCTATAGATATGTCTGAGGTTAATCTGGACCCCTTTGTAGAAATGGGTTCTTTGACAATCTGAGCTAAAACAGGTTGCCCCGGTTTTAACACCTCTGCAATTTTCCCTTCTTTTGGCAATACTGCTCCCAGTTTCAGGCTGGAGTATACTTCCTTAGGACTATTTGTCCTCTGGATGACTTGTTGGGTAAAATAATTCACAGTAGAAAAAGCATACCCTAAATCAAAATAATGAATAAAAGCATCTTTTTCATGGCCTATATCAACAAACGCTGCATTTAACGCAGGCATTATTTTCCTGACTTTACCTAAGTATAAATCGCCCACCGAGAAATGATTGTCACTTGTCTCCTCTTTATGAAGTTCCACCAGCCTTTTGTTTTCAAGCAAAGCAATGGACACTTCGGCAGAAGTAACATCAATTATTAAATCTTTCTCCATGTTGTGGTTAAAGTAAGAAACCTAAAGTGCCTTTTCGAAAAAAGATGCTTTAGGTTTCCCGGTTCTTCAGACATGTAAAGGCTTATTTCTTCTTATGACGGTTCTTACGCAATCGTTTTTTTCGTTTATGCGTTGCCATTTTATGTCTTTTTCTTTTCTTTCCGCTTGGCATAAGTAGATTATTTAACGTTTTCTTTCACTTTTTCCATGAAAATTTTTGCAGGCTTAAAAGCCGGGATATAATGTTCAGGGATAATAATGGTTGTATTCTTTGATATATTGCGAGCAGTTTTCTGGGCGCGTTTTTTCAAAATAAAACTGCCAAAACCTCTAAGGTATACATTGTTATTTTGGATTAATGACTCCTTTACGGTTACCATAAAACCTTCCACAACTTTTTGAACAACTACTTTTTCAAGTCCTGTTGTTTTAGCAATTTCGTTTACGATGTCTGCTTTAGTCATAATGCGATAAAATTTAAGAGTTATTTAAAATAAAATTTATTCCAAATGGATTGCAAAGGTAACTCTTAATTCTTAATATTAAGATGTTTCACATAAAAAAGTTTAAAAAACTCCTTTATTCCTACCTTTGTGCCATGGTTTTTACAAATCTGCTCCTGAACTGGCATAAAATCAATGAGCGAGACCTTCCCTGGAAGAAAAACAAAGACCCTTATTTCATATGGGTTTCTGAAATCATTCTGCAACAAACCAGGGTAAAACAAGGCATAGTCTATTATAAGAAATTTCTTGAAGAGTTTCCCACCATATATCATTTGGCAAGTGCCAAAGAAGAAGAAGTGCTTAAAGTATGGCAAGGATTAGGATATTATTCCAGGGCACGAAATATGCATAAAACTGCAAAAAAGATTGTGTTACAGTACCAAGGTTCATTTCCTGCCAATACATCCAGTCTTGAGAAACTAGACGGTATAGGGGCATATACGGCAGCAGCCATAGGGTCTTTTGCCTTTGATCTGCCGGTAGTTGCTCTGGAAGGTAATGGTTTTAGGATCCTATCCCGGTATTTTAATATTGACAAACCCTTGGGGACAACCGAAGCCTTAAGAACATTCAGAAAAGTAGCCGACTATTGGTTACCAAAAGAAAACAGCGCCAGTTTTAATCAAGCACTTATGGATTTTGGATCTTTGGTATGTACACCAAAACCAAAGTGCGAGGGCTGTCCTCTGGCAAAAACCTGCCTGGCTTTCCAAAAAAACCTGACAGACAAACTTCCTGTAAGGCAAGTCAAGAAAAAACCACAGAACAGGTATTTTCATTACTTTGATTTTATGCTGGATAATACCACTTTCATCAGACGTCGTAAAAAAGGTGATATATGGAAAGGACTTTATGAGTTTCCACTCATTGAAACTACAAGCCCAGCTACTTTCGACCGATTGTGCCGAACAGAAGCTTTCAAAAATTTAAGCCTGTCAGAGAAATTTGTTCCGGAGCTAACCTGTGTTATGCCACCTCATAAATTGTCCCATCGTACCATACATGCTGTATTTTATCGTATAGCCCTAAAGGCATCAACCCCTGTCTTAGAACAAGAATACACACAAATTGAACGGAAAGATTTATCCCGTTACGCTATATCTAAACTCACAGACAATTATCTGGTTTTTTTTCATAATTTTACCGGCTCATGAGAATTGTATATTCAGCAGGCATTTTATTATATATGCTTCTATGCCCTTTATCAGCTTTGGGGCAGGTAAAGCATGACTCCGACCGCCTTTCTACCGCTGATTCTTCCGTAACGGGTGAATACATTGTCATTGATGGGATTGAGCTTATAGGAAACAAAATCACCAAGGATTTTATCCTCATTAGAGAACTTCCCTTCTCTGTGGGTGACACTTTATCTGCAGACACACTCCCGGAACAACTGCGACTGGCCAAAGAGAACCTAAACAATTTGCTCTTATTCAATTATTTAGAAATAACACCACTTGCTTCCGTTGACCATCCCGGATTAGTTACCCTTATAGTAACGGTAGAAGAGCGTTGGTATATTTGGCCGCTAATAGAAGTTAAATTGGAGGAACGTAACTTGAGTACCTGGTTGCAAAACTGGGATTTCACAAAGATTACCATAGAAGCGGGGGCCAGAATTGACAACTTTCTGGGACGAAAACACAAACTAGTCATTGCAGCTCATGGAGGATACCAGTGGGGTATTTTTCTGGGGTACAGAGACATTTCTCTGGACAGAAAAGGAAAACATTTTATAAGTATGGACGTCCAGTGGAACGTAAGCCACAACCTGGATATATATACATGTAACGACAAACCGGCCCGATACAACATTCCGGACGTTATCCTTGAAAAATCCCTGGAAAGCAAAATTAATTACTCGCATAGGCCCAACGTCCGTACCATTCACAACGTATCTTTCATGTATGAATACACATTACTGGCAGATACGGTACTTGCTCTGAATAAACATTATTGGGGCAGTGACCTGCTGAACAGAAATGCCTTCAAATTGAATTACAGATACCGGCTGGATCAGCGCGATTATCACCCGTATCCACTTAACGGTTACTTTGTTCAAACCGGAGTGAATACCTATATAACTTCAGATGCCGGCGTACGTTACGGTCAGTTGCATTTGGGGTTGCAATATTTTAAACAATTAGCCGACTCTCGGTGGTACGTTTCTTCTGTATTTTCAGGGGCTGTATCTTTGTCTAATGTACAGGCATTTATTTTAGAAAGAGCCATTGGCTATGACAACCATATGCTGAGGGGCTATGAACATACTGTAGCAGACGGGCAATCCTTTGCGGTTTCTAACAATACCCTTAAATACAACCTGCTGAAAAAAAGAACGTTTACGCTTAACTGGCTGTCTTTTTTGCCAAAATTCAATAAAATACATCTTTCTATTTATGCCAATGCCCACTTTGATATGGGATATTCATATAACAAATGGGATTATCATCAAAACACACTGAGTAACCAATTTCTTTACGCAGCAGGGCTGGGGTTGGATTTGGTGACATACTACGATATGGTCATTGGTATTGACTACTCTGTAAACAAACAAAACCAACAAGGTCTTTTTTCTTGGAAAAATTTCTTTTTTTCCATAAAAGTTCCTTTTATATAGTTCGGTCATTTTGTCAGCAATAAGCTCTGGCACGAAGATTGACTATTATAATCTTTGGAAGAGAATAGATATGAATGTAATTTTAAGTGATAAAATGACCGTAATTCCCCTAATGGAGACGGATATGGATATAGTACCGGAAAACATAAGAGAAGACAATTTACCGCAAGCACTTCCTTTACTGGTATTGCGTAATGCAGTTGTTTTTCCCGGAACATTAATTCCCATCACGGTAGGACGTGTGAAATCTACCAAGTTGGTAAGGGAAAGTTTTGAGAGCGACAAATGGGTAGGAACAGTAACTCAACTGGATCCGTTAGAAGACGATCCGGAAGAACATATGATAAGTACCCACGGATGTTTGGCAAGAATATTAAAAATCATAGAAATGCCGGAAGGTGGTATCACTGTTATACTACACGGATCGCGGCGTTTCAAGGTAGATCGTTTCATTCAGAGAGAGCCTTATTTTGCTGCAGAAGTCACCTACCTTCAAGATGTTCTCCCCAGGCAAGACGATAACAAGTACAGAGCCTTGGTAGAAGGTATTAAAGATGTGGCTGCTCAAATTTTTCAATTGACTCCCAACGTACCCCGTGAAGCAGAGTTCGCGTTGAAAAACATTGAAAAAGATGATTTCTTAATCAATTTTGTAGCTTCAAACATTTACCTTGACGGCATTCAGGAAAAATTAAAATTGCTATCCATGGACTCTCTTAAAGAACGGGCTTCCAGACTTTTAGAGTTGTTGTACAAACAATTGGAACTCTTAAAATTTAAAGAGCAAATTCACCAAAAAGTCCGAGGAGAAATAGATCAGCAACAAAAAGAATACTACTTGAGCAATCAATTGAAGACCATTCAAGACGAGTTGGGGCTAAGTCAAGGAATGGAAGAGATTGAGGAACTTAGAGAAAAAGGTGCCAAAAAGAAATGGAACAAGCAAGTTGCGGAAATTTTTGAGAAAGAAGTGCAAAAACTGGAACGCGCCAATCCCAACCAACCCGATTACGCCATCCAGCTCAATTACTTGCAGTTAATGATTGACCTCCCCTGGGGCGAGTACACCAAAGACAACCTGGACCTTAAACGCGCCCGCAGGATTTTAGACAGGGACCACTCGGGCCTGGAAACAGTCAAAGACAGAATTTTAGAGTACCTGGCTGTTTTGAAGTTAAAAGGAGACATGAAGTCTCCCATTCTCTGTCTTTACGGACCTCCTGGAGTAGGTAAAACTTCACTGGGCAGGTCTGTTGCACGTGCACTGGGAAGAAATTTTGCTCGCATCTCTTTAGGTGGGCTACATGACGAGTCTGAAATCCGTGGTCACAGAAGAACTTATATAGGTGCCATGCCGGGAAGGATTATCCAAAGCATCAAGCGTAGTAAGTCTTCCAATCCGGTAATCATTCTGGATGAAATTGATAAGGTAGGAGCAGATTTTAGAGGAGATCCCTCCTCGGCGTTGCTGGAAGTGCTGGATCCTGAACAAAATAACACTTTTCACGACAACTACCTAGACGTAGATTACGACCTGTCTAAGGTGCTCTTTATCACTACTGCAAACAACATTAGCAGCATCCAGCCTGCACTCAGAGACCGTATGGAACTGATTCCTATACATGGGTATCTTGCAGAAGAGAAACGTGAAATAGCACAAAAACACTTATTACCAAAACAACAAGAAGCACACGGTTTAAAGCCGGAACAACTTAAACTGGGAAAACAGGCCATTGATATAGTCATCAACGAGTATACAAGAGAATCCGGGGTAAGAAACCTTGAAAAACAGTTGGCGAAAATTGCAAGGCATGTAGCCAAGAAAATTGCTTTGGAAGAAGAATATAATCCCAGAATAAGTCCAAAAGCTGTAAGAGATATCTTAGGTGTCCAAAGGATCATGCGAGATGTACAAAAAGGGAACGAGTTCCCCGGCGTAGTAACGGGATTGGCCTGGACAGAAACCGGCGGAGAGATCCTCTTTGTTGAGTCCAGCTTGAGCAAAGGAAAAGGAACATTGACCACTACAGGAAACTTGGGAGACGTAATGAAAGAGTCTGCCATTATTGCACAACAGTATTTAAAAGCCAATGCCGGCCTGTTTGACTTAGATCCGGAAGTATTCTCCGGTACAGATATCCATATGCACGTACCGGAAGGAGCCATCCCAAAAGACGGACCATCTGCAGGAATCACCATGATATGCTCCATAGCCAGTGCCTTAAAAAATAAAAGCATACTGCAAGGAGTGGCCATGACAGCAGAGATTACATTACGAGGAAGGTTATTACCGGTAGGCGGTATTAAAGAAAAAATTTTGGCAGCCAAACGGTCCGGAATTAAAACCATTATACTGTCCGACGACAACAAAAAAGACATCGAAGACATTAAGCCCGATTATATAGCAGGCCTAGAGTTTAAATTTATGAAGACCATACCTGAAGTCATTAATTACGTACTCTAAATGGAGGTAAGGATAGAGTCCGGATGGAAAGAAGTATTGAAACCGGAGTTTTCAAAACCGTATTTTGAAAACCTGGTTTCTTTTCTATATAAAGAAAAAAGGGAAGGAAAAACCATCTACCCTCCGGGCAGCCTCATATTTAACGCCTTTGAACTCACTCCTTTCTCTACTCTTAAAGTACTCTTACTGGGACAAGACCCATACCACAGACCGGGACAAGCACACGGGCTGTCGTTTTCCGTTCCGCAAGGAGTACCCAAGCCTCCTTCATTACACACTGTTTTCAATGAACTTCAATCCGATTTGGGTATCCCTTCTCCCTTTCACGGATGCCTTGAGCCTTGGGCACACCAAGGAGTTTTACTGCTCAATGCCATCTTGACCGTTAGGGCAGGCTGTCCGGCATCGCATGCCCAAGCAGGCTGGATGGATTTTACAGACGCTGTCATAAGGACAGTTTCTGAACAAAAAAAACATGTGGTTTTTTTATTGTGGGGGCGCTTTGCTCAAAGCAAGAAACACTTGATAGATACGTCTGTTCACTGTGTTTTAGAAGCAGCTCATCCTTCCCCTTTGGCTCGGGGAGCCTTTTACGGTTCGCGCCATTTTTCTGCAACTAATGCTTACTTGGAATCAAAGGGCATTGAGCCCATTGACTGGAATCTGTAAAAGCAGGGTTCTCCAATATTTTTCGTATTTTTGGAGTTGAATTAAATCCCGTCTGCTCATGGAAAAAACAGCTGTTTTCCCCGGTTCATTTGATCCCTTTACGTTAGGACATTTAGATGTCTTATTGTCTGCTCGTAAACTTTTTGATAAGATTGTTATTGCCATAGGAGTCAACCAGCAAAAGGTAAGTCTTTTTACGCCCGAGGCAAGGGTCGCCATAATCAGAGAAGTAGTTAAAGATTTGCCCGGTGTTGACGTTTGTTATTTCAACGGACTTACTGTAGATTTTTGCAGAAAAAATAAATATAATTTCATTTTCAGGGGCATTCGTACCACAACGGATTTTGAACTGGAACAGGTCATAGCGCAGGTTAACTCCAAGATGGCCCCCGAAATCCAAACCATCTTTATTCCTTCCGGGCCTAAATATTCTTTTATTTCTTCCACTGTAGTACGGGATGTGCTTCTTAATGGTGGGGATGCCAGCTGTATGCTTCCAAAAGGAATTGACTTGAATAAATACTTAGAAGTGTAAAAACTTATATGCTGTTTATTTTTTTTGTCGTATTTTCTAAAATTACGTTGTGCCTTAGCGGTGGCAGCCTTGCTCCTGTAATTCTAGCAGTACAGCAGGGAGAACATGTTATACCAACAGATACTCTCTACCCCGACCATATGGGGTGTATGACGTTTCTGGCAGAAGAAGCACCGGAGCCGGGTCAATACATGTTTATACAAAACAACGTCCGTCTTTTCAATTTTCTTATTTCTTCCAATCAACCGGTTCATATGACTTTCCACGCGAGCTTACACAAAGGGCGAGTCATTGATGTTAGTGTAGAAGGTTCCGACGAGAACAATGCTTACTTACGATTTTACCGGTTTCTGCAAGACAGGTACGCACATATCCATCGTATGGCAGAACAGGTGAAAGACACTCAACAGGCGTTGTTGGATATAGAGCAAATAGAGGCAACTGTTAGGGAGTACACAGAATTTATAGCAAAACAGCACCAGGGCACCTTGTTGAGTATCATTGCTAAAAATGTATTTACACCCATTCTTTCCAAAGAGAGTTTGCCCAAGGATTACTTAGGATATATAGATTTTACAGACCCCCGTGTTTTACATACAGCCATTTTGCCGTTACGGCTTAGAGAGTATTTCACCACTGTTCTACCCTCCGATTCAGAAATACTTATCTCTGAAACAGAGGCTATTCTTACAACAGAAATGCATCCCGACGTAAAATCTTATGTGGCTCGTTTCCTTTTCTCTCTTTTTTATTCCAGTGAAATTCTGGGCATGGAGAACGTGGCGTTTCATATAGCAAACAACTGGTTTTTAAAAGATTCTTTACTGTGTACAGACCATGAGCTGCTTACAGAAATGGAAACATTTGTACGTTTTAATAAGCAATGTCTTCCGGGGATGAGGGCTCCGGATTTGATTTTACCCAATGCTCAAGGCCTAACGCAAAATATAAACCAATATAAGGTTCCATACACCGTACTTGTTTTCTTTGAAGATAATTGCCCCGCATGCAGCAGTCAGCTTCTGGAGCTTGTTCGTCTTTCAGAAAAAGAAGGATTGCCAGAGATTCAATTTGTAGCCGTTTATACAGGAGATAACAAACAGACCGTTATTCAGTATACAGACTTTTTCCCGAAACATTGGGTTACCCTCTGGGATCCCCATATGACTTCCCATTTTCATGAAAAATTCAACGTGACAAGTACCCCTAAGCTGTACCTGCTTAATGAAGATAAGACCATTATAGGCAGGGATATAGGAACGGAGACTCTAGAAAAAATGATCCGGGATCAACAGGAAAAAGAAATCGTTCTGCCCAACGCTCCTAATTTATTATTAACTACAGAAAATGGCAGTTCCTACGCCTTGTATGACGTTCGGGCTCCCTATACCCTACTTTACCTGTACGACCCTTCGTGCGCCTCGTGCGGAGAAGTTACTGCCCTCCTCTACCACCTGTTCACGACAGCCAAAGAAAGCGGAATTATGGTCTTTGCAGTATATACAGGACATGATTATATTTCCTGGAGAAAATGGCTTGAAGAAGGGTCCTATCAAGAATGGATAAATGTATGGAATCCAAGTAAAGACAGCCGTATCTATGATCACTTTGATTTAAACGATATTCCCCTCATCCTTCTTCTTGACAAGAATAAAGGCATTGTTGCCAATCATCTTTCTATAGAAGATGTTACCTTTATACTTAAGGAATTAATGTACTCAGACTTATGACTTATTTTTTCAAAGAATACCTGAATATTTTACTAGAAGAAAAGGAGCTGAAAACCATTAGTCGCTTTGTAGATCCCAACATGGAAGTGACAGAGATCACAGACAGGGAAGCCAGTCTTCCGGAAGGCGGTAAAGCTTTGTTATTTGAGAATACAGGCACTGATTTTCCAATAGTTACCAACTTGTTTTCTTCTCAAAAAAGAATTGCACTAACCTTTGAAATGAATAATATAGAGGAAGTAAGCAAGAAACTTGTTGATTTTCATCATGCTGTAGCAAATCATCAAGCCTCGGGAAGGTTTACTAGAAAATCGTTTTTCCATGAACTCAGTCAATTTTTCCCCAGAACTACAAACGTGGGAAGTTGTCAGGAAGTAGCCCTTTTTCCTCCCGATTTAAATAGAATTCCCTTTTTGAAAAACAGAGTTTTTGACGAAGCATACAGCCTTCATGAAGTACCTATGGTTATAAAAAATCCTATTTCGGGTTCTTATGCTTTAGGGTCTGCCAGGCTTTTGTGGCATTCGCGCTCTACTTTTCAGGTATGCTTTGAACCGGGATCGCTTATAGGTCATTATTTTAACAACTCACCCATGGGGCGTGTACCTGTTGCTTTTTTTATGGGAGGTGATCCGTTGTACAGTTTATCTGCCCTTATTCCTAAATCGGAAAAAATGGAACCTTTTCTTCTGGAGGGATACATTAGAAAGAAAGCCATTGTAAAAGCACCTTGCCTGAGCCAGCCCATAGAGGTTCCGGAAAATTGTGATCTTGTTATAGAAGGTTATATAGATAAAAACGCTCAAATGCTAGTTTCTGCAGCATGCGGGAACAATACCGGTTTCTACTCTATTGGAGGAGAAGAGCCGCTGGTACACGTAACGTGTATTACCCACAGAAAAGGCGCACACATACCCATTATTACCCCTTGTTTGGGATTGCGACGTACCCGCTATTTCTTTACTCAATCCCTCTCTGCTATAGTAGAAGCCACTATTGAGAGCTCCATTGACAGACAAGTTAAAAAATTATCTTTCCCATATTTTTGTAAACAAGGTACCGTAGCAGTAGCCGGAATTCATAAATTTTATCCCGGACAAGTACAAAAGACGGCTCATGCTTTTTGGGGCTCCAGCCAGTCTGCACTCAACAAGTTACTCATTATTGTGGACGATCATGTAGATGTACAAAATGGTTTGGAAGTAAGAGAATGTATAAGGAAATATTATAATCCGGCCACAGACAGTTTTTTTAGCAGAGGCCCGTTAAGTGTGACAGACCATGCTGCCCCGCATAGAGGGTACGGAGGGAAAATATGCATGGATGCTACCCAGAAGCGCAGTTCCTCCAAAGCAACAGATTCCTTTACTAAAGAACCTTTTGTCTTATACCATAAATCAGGCAAAGTTCCTGTACCTAATCCTTCTCATAGCAAGATTTTGATTGCTTTAGACGATGAAGTAGATCTAAACGATCTTTTTTTATGTTTTTGGCTTGCCGTTTACAGAACAGACCCTATTCGTGATATACAAATAAAAGAGGGTGTTTTATATGTAGATGCCACCATAAAAAAACCGGGAGACAAAGGCGTAACAAGACCTTGGCCTAATATCTGCTGCACTTCTGAAGATGCCATCAAAAAAGTGGATAATTATTGGGAACGGTTAAAAATTGGTGATTTTGTTCCTTCTCCTTCACTTAAGCTTCAATCTCTTTTGCGAGAGGGCAATGCGCAAATCAAAGAGTAAAAGCTTAAAAACAATAGGGCCCAACCGGCCACTTTACCGGCTACATCTCCATATTTCACATAAGGTGTCAGTTTTGTATTTAGGTTGACAGTCTCTCTGAGTACGGCCGGTACCCACCACCCGGCCTCTACCACGCGTTCTCCTTTTTGGTTTATTAAAGCAGAAATTCCCGTATTGGCACAATGGGCGATGCTTCTTCTTGTTTCAATAGCCCTCAACGAGGCATAACTTGCATGTTGCCTGTAGCCGGGTGTATTCCCCCACCAACCGTCGTTTGTTATAACAACCATCAAGTTAGCGCCTTTCTTTACATATTCTGTGAAAAACTCACCAAATATGGACTCAAAACAGATGGCTACTCCTGTGGTGATGCCTTGTTCATTAGTTGTGAAAACAGTTCTTTCACTTTGAGTTCCCAACGTTCCGGAAGTCCCTCCTAACTTAGGGGCCAGTCTTTCAATAAAAGGAAACAGATCTGTATAAGGCATTTTTTCTCCCCCGGTGACCAGTTTTGATTTATGGTAATACTGCACCCTGTCTGTTGTGTCTAACTGTATGGCCGAGTTGAATACTTCATACCATCCTGCACCGTAACGGCGCGAAGCTACTGTGGGTTTACGCGCAGACGGAGGATGAAACCCAAACATGGTAGCCCCAAAAACAATAGCCGTATGAGGATTTTCTTCCACAAATGCTTTGTACGCTACCATAGACGGTGCAGAGAAATAATTCCCAAGAAGCACTTCTTTAATACTGGTTTCCGGGGCTACTACCAGTTTTGTAGCTGCCGTTATCCCTGACCGAGCAAGTCCCAAAATTTTCTCATCTTGTGCTCTTTGAGACATAGAAGAAAATTTTTCATGAACGGGATCTATATTGGGTTGAACTACTACCATTTCAACGGGCAGGTCCGGTTCTTTATAAGTATAGAAACGGATCATAGACCAAACGGCAGGAATAGACAACAAAACGGCAAACAGAATCGCTCTTTGTTTTTTTATTTTGCCTCTTGCCAGGTAATAAGAAAATACATTGAAGAACAAAATCCAGAGACTCCCACCAAGTACCCCTGTTATTTCATACCATTGTGCCAGCTTAAGGTTGGTAGCCAATCCGTTACCCAAGGTTAACCATGGAAAAGTAATCTCTGCATCAAAATAAAAATGTTCCCAAGAAACCCATAGAGCTATTAAGAACAGATGCGCTATTATTTCTGGTTTTCCTTTTCTTAAAACCCATCTTTTTACACGACGAAAAATCGCAAAAATGGCAAACGATACAAAAGCATTGGCAAGTACCGCCAATATACCGCCGACGACTGTGATATAAGAAATCCAAAAAATAGTAAGAGTGTTCCAAATTAAAAAAGTAAGTGCATAGTATTTCCAACAGCCCTTTTGTTGATTGACAGTAAACATGTGTTCCATCCAGAATAAAGGAACAAAAGCAAATAAAAGGACAAGTCCTGTGTGAGGAACCAAAAAGGGTATGCTCAAAAGTATGCCCGACAAGGCAGACAACATGATGTTCTTACGTACAGAATTCATAAGACAAATCTACAAATTATTATCAAATCCTTGTTTTTTTTTAACTTTGCTGACCATGAGTGATTTTCCCCTAAACTTATTGATGGGAATGATTGCCGGTTTTTCAGTGTCTGTACCCTTGGGACCGGCCGGATTATTCTGTATTCAAAGAACTTTAAGCAAAGGACAAAGATCAGGCGTGATGGCCGGTCTGGGAGCTGCCCTCTCTGATGTAGTTTATGCAGCACTTGCTATCCTTAGCCTTTCGTTTATTCGTAACTTGATAGAGAATAACAAAAATTTGCTGTTTTTTGTCAGTGGCATGGCTTTGATGATTATTGGCATCGCTATTTTTTCTTCTAATCCCGTAAAACAACTCAGACAAAATCGTGACTCAAAAAAATTCTGGGAAGATTTTCTTACAGGATTTATCATGTCCATTACCAACCCGGGGTGCCTCTTCTTAATTATTGGAGTTTTTGCCTTCCTGGGTACCAGTGTGGATAGATCTTCGGGGTCGTTTATCATCTCTGCCATACTTTTGGGGGTTTTTCTGGGAGCTACACTCTGGTGGTTTCTTTTAAGTGTGTTTATAGATCTTTTCAGAAAAAAATTCAGGCTCAGACAGTTGTGGTATATTAACCGAGTAGCTGGAATAGCCATTATGGCATTGGGTTTGGTAGCAACAGCCAAGGGGTTATCTGATATACTGCAACTTCTCATTCGTTGATTTTTTGTATCTTTGCTGGCACAATGGGGATGTTTTGGTTTTGACAGCAGATGACATTGGAAAGTAAGCACGTGGAGCGTTGTGTCCCTGCTCCTTAATCTTAGGACTCAAGCCTTAACTGGCAACAACAATTATGCACTCGCTGCCTGATCGTCCCACGGACTGATCGCTTAATCTCTCCGGACAAGGTCCGGGAAGACGAGTATCCCGCCGGTCTTTTCGCTTTTTGGATTCCGGCATACGGGATATCGTTTACAAAAAGCTGGTTGTAAAAAATCTCCGGTTTTACAATAAGATTTTAGGAGATAAGAAGTATGTAGCGCGCCTGTACGCGGCATACTTCCGACAAAAAACTGCAGGATAAACGTGTAGAAAGCTTTTGGGTGCGCTGTTTGGACGGCGGTTCGAGTCCGCCCATCTCCACATGAACAAAGTTGGCTACTTTTTGCTTTCACTCATCCTTGTAAGTTGTGTGAGAAGCACACAGTGGGCTCCCAGATCTGTTCAAACCTTCGACAAAAACGGGAAAGCACTGGCCAGGTATTTGTTTACCTACGATGAACGTGGGTATAAATTTACAGAAACAAAGCAAGTGCAAGATGCCGATAAGGTTTTTTGGTGTAAGAATTACCGAATTTCCTATTCTTACACCATTCAGGGGAGCCGTTCCCGTGCCCTTAAAGAAACCTACGATACACTTACAGAAAAATGGCTTCCCGCATCCCGTACCTTCTACCGTTATGAACTGTCTCCCTTTTGGCCCGATACAAAGATTCATCAGATCTACTCCACTCCGTTACAAGAGTGGCTTAATGCTTCAAAAGACCATTACATAAGAAATAAAAAAGATAAGTTGCTTTTTATAGTAAGGGAATTGTGGGATGGGGAAAGGTGGGATAACCATGTGAAATACAGTTTTCTTTATAATGAACAAGGCGTTTTGTTTGAAAAAAGAAGGGACGTATGGAACAAAACAGAAGAATGTTGGGTCCCTGAGATAAAAAGTACCTATACATACAATAAACGAGGAAATGCTGTGACAGAGACCCGTGAGATAAAGGATCAAAAAAACAGCCCCTGGAAACAAACAGGCCAATTCTTATATACGTACGATACCCGTGGGAATGCTACAGAGGTCCGCTACGTTCCAACAAAAGAAGAAATTCAGGAAAACATAACCCTTGGATTTTTCTTTAATAACATGCAATCATCAGTTGGGCAATCTTTTGATGACTCGGGTTCTTTCCGGGGAGTTAAGGGTACGGCTGAGTATTTCAGACAACAAAGATGAGCCACACTACTTTTCTTGGAATTACTGCTCAAACGCTTTATCAAGAATACAAAGAGAATATTGAGAATTGTTGTATGGTATTTCCAAGCCGCAGGGCTGCACTTTTTTTTAATAGAGAGTTATCTTCACTTGCTGTACGGGATCTCTGGATGCCCAAAGCTATGGGAATTACACAGCTTGTTGAACAGCTGTCAGAGCAGAAAACTTCCAATACGTACATCCTGCTTTTGGAATTGTTCAAGGTGTATAAAAAGTTGACGGGCAAAAATGAAAGTCTGGAACCTTTTGTTTTTTTAGGAAATACTTTATTGCACGATTTTGACCTGGCCGATAAATACCTGCTCAACACAGATGCCATTTTTAGTAATATAAAGGATCTTAAGAAGATAGAGCAAGATTACTCCTTTTTATCAACCGAACAAAAAAAAGCATTGGCGTCTTTCTGGTCTGCTTTTCAAACGTATCCCGAGCATCCTCTGAACAAACATTTCATTTCTTTATGGGAAATCCTTCCCAGTCTTTATACAGAATTCAAAAACACACTTAAAGGAAAAAGCTTGGCTTATGAAGGCATGTTGTACAGGACTATGGCAGAAGGATTGGAAGATAAGGAAAGTATTGCATTCATAAATACGTATGAACAATTTGTCTTTATAGGCTTTAATGCTTTAAATCCGTGTGAAAAAAAATTATTTCATTTTCTGAAAGAAAAACAGAAAGCATCTTTTTTCTGGGACTACGATCCTTTCTATACAGAAGACACGCTTCAGGAAGCCGGTATGTTCCTTAGGGAAAACATCAAAGAGTTTCCGTCCGCTCTTGATATAAATCAGGAAGATTCCATGCTTTCTAAGGATAAGAACATACAAGTATTGTCCGTCCCTTCTCACATTATGCAAGCCAAAACAGTGCCTCGGATACTAAAAGAAAACAACCTGCCATACAACGTGCAAACAGCCGTAGTTCTTGCAGACGAGACCTTATTGATGCCTCTTCTTTACGGACTGGGAGCCCAGGCAGAACAAGCCGAGTCTATGAATGTAACTATGGGATTTCCGCTCTCGCATACTTCATTGTTTTCTCTAATTCACTTATTTTTGCAATATTTTTTTAAGGCAAAAGAAGATAAAGAGGCTACGGCCGTTTCTATGCATCCGTACGTTCAAACATTAGACTTATCAAAGTTTTTGGAAAGCATCCCAGAGAGTTCAGAGCAATTGCATGCAGTACTCATCCGTATTTTAGATCTGATAGAGAATTCTGCAGAGTTAACTTCTGCCGACCCTATATTACAAGCAGTGATTGCAGAAACCAGAGTACATATAAACACCTTGTATTTGGCCGTTTCTGAATCGGGTATAGAGGTCAGTCCCGTTGTTTTCTCTGGTTTTATCAAGCAACAATTGTCTTTAACCAAAATACCTTTCAGTGGCGAGCCTTTGTCGGGTTTGCAAATCATGGGACTCTTGGAAACCAGGTGTCTGGATTTTGAAAATGTAATTATAGTCTCTGTACAGGAAAATACCCTACCAAAAAATTATCGGGAACAGTCTTTAATTCCTTATAATTTACGCAAGGCTTTTGGGCTACCCGCCATGGAACAACATACAGCCATTCAGGCCTATTACTTTTATAGGTTACTTCAACGGGCTAAGAATATATTTCTTATTCACAACAGTAGCCCAGGCTCCCCTTTTGGTGGAGAAATCAGTCGCTTTGTACATCAGATCTCCCATGAACTACCTGGTAGCACGGTTACCGGCAGACCGTTAATTTTTGAATACAAGCTTCCCAAAACAAACCCCTTGGTAATACCTAAGACAGGAGTGACAAAAGACAACTTACAAGATTACCTTACGGGAAAGACTGATAAAGCACTAAGTCCTACAGCATTATTGTCTTATATACGTTGCCCTCTACAGTTCTTTTTCAAATATATAAAAGGATTAAAAGAGCCTGTGTTTATACCGGAGCAGTCAGATACACAGCAAATAGGGAATATAGTTCATAACGTATTAGAACGTATGTTTAGACCGCTTGTTGGAAAAACCCTTACCAAAGAGGACCTGCTTCACCTGATTCATCCTGTAGAGAAAGTACAACCTCTGATTTGGCAAGCGGCAAAAGGGCAGGAGCTTTTCTCAGAAATAGCCGCTCTTTATATAAACCGTTATGTGAAGTTCGATGCCCTACAAGCTCCGTTTAAAGTATTAGCAACTGAAAAACAGTACGTTACTAGCTACCAAAAAGTAGTTATTAAGGGCGTTATTGATAGGATAGACAGCAGAGAAGGAAACCTATGCCTGATTGATTATAAGACAGGTACAAAGAAAAATTCTTTCCAAAATGTGGAAGATTTATTCTCTTCGCAAAAGACACAAAAAAACAGAGACGCTTTCCAAATACTGTGTTATACTTTTTTGTACAAAAGATTGGAAAGCCCTGCTAAACTTCCTGTCCCTATACTCTTTTATCTTAACTCTCTGTTTACTGTCCCTTCAGACATAGCCGTCATGTACAACAAAACAGCTCTTACTTCTCATCAGGACCTTGTGCTATTACAAGAGAGGTTTCTTGCCCATCTGGACTTTCTTTTAAAAGAATTGTTTAATTTTAGCGTGCCGTTTAAACAAACGGACCATATAGAAAACTGTACAACTTGTCCTTATATTTCCATTTGCCAAAGAGAAAAGATCAATGACTAAAAAAGAAAAGGAGAGAATATTCATACCGCTTATCTTTGTATTGGCAGCAGCCATTACTGTTGTCTCGCTGCCTCGCGAAGGCCAATTCAAATACCAATACCAAAAAGGAAGCCCCTGGATGTATGAAAGCCTAGATGCCACCTTTGATTTTCCCATTCTTAAAACAGAGGAAGAACTTCGTTTGGAACGAGACAAAATCACACGTAGCTTTACTCCCTATTTTCAATTAAAACCGGATATAGAAGCAGAACAGCTCCGATCTTTTTCTGCCGAAGCCTCCCAAGCAGACCTCCCCGATGAGTTACTTAGCAAATTGTTATCTCTGTATAAAGAAATATACAGTAAGGGGGTTATAGACAATGCCCGCTATGGCGAATTAAATCAGGAAACAGGGTTGGCTGTTGTACAGGGTAAAGTGGCAGATACCAAAGCTCCGGCAGAAATTTTCTCCCTTTCTTCTGCTAAAGAGGCTTTTCTTAGCCGTTTGGATACATACACACGTTCAGAATCGGCTGCCATCAAGGCTATCGGAATGGATCTTACGATTTTTCTTACCCCTAATCTTATTTACGATGAAAGCACTACATATGCCGTCCAATCCAGCAGCCTGCAAGACATCTCGTTTACTAAAGGAATTGTTCATACCGGCCAGCGTATCATTAGTAAAGGAGAAGTAGTCACAAGCTATTCGGAGCAAATACTCAATTCTTTACGTGCAGAATACAGCTCAAAAATTGGTTTCTCCGGTAATATCCTACTTCTTATTGTAGGACAAACCCTGTGGATAATACTTGCTCTGTTCATTATCTTCATCCTTATCAGGTCCATTGCACCAAAAATATTGCAGCGCATTCCCGAACTTGTATTCATACTCTTTCTATTTGTTTTGACAGTAGCCGGAGCTTCACTCTTATATAAAATTGAGCCTTCCATTTTATACCTGCTGCCCTTTCCGGTGATTGTGCTTTTTATGGATTCTTTCTTCCCTACCCGTCTTTCTCTGCCTCTTTATATTGTATTTCTTATTCCATTGGCTCTAATTACAGACAGTTATCAACTACTTCTGATAAATATTATTGCCGGAGGAGTAGCTGTTTTTGTATTCAGATTTTGGGGAAGTGGCTGGCAACAATTTCTCTCTGCCCTTCTTGTCTTCTTAGCGTATCTTGTTTCAGACATTTCCTTTCATTTGATTTCTGAGGGAACTTTTGAGCAGTTGAGCGGCGTGGTATTTAGAAATTATGGGATGGCTTCTATCTTGATGATTGCTTCTTATCCGCTCGTATTTCTTATTGAGAAGATCTTTGGCTTTGTTTCTTTGTCCAGACTAAGAGATCTTGCCGATACAGGCAATAAGGCACTCCGGGAACTTTCAGAAAAAGCACCGGGGACTATGCAACATTCCCTCCAGGTTGCCAACCTGGCAGAAACGGCTGCCAGGCACATTGGAGCGAATGCCCTTCTTTGTCGCGTAGGAGCACTGTATCACGATATAGGCAAAATAAACAACCCTCAATATTTCGCAGAAAATCAAGCAGCCGGGTTCAACCCTCATTCCTTACTCAATCCAAGAGAAAGTGCACGTATTGTTATCCAACATGTGGAGGACGGGAAAAATATGGCAAAAAAATTTGGGCTTCCTTTGCTCATAAGTGATTTTATTGAAACTCACCACGGAAGAACACGTACAGAAGCCTTTTATACAGCTTGGTGCAACGAAGGAGGAGACCCTGCCAATATAGAAGATTTCACCTACGAAGGCCAGTTACCAACAACACGTGAACACGTAGTAGTTATGCTTGCAGATGCTGTTGAAGCAGCTTGTAGGAGTCTGAAGGACTATACGCCCGAGAGTATTTCTGCTATGGTGAATAAAATGGTTCGTCATCGGATATCAGAAGATCAATTGCAAAATGCAGACATTACTTATAGGGAATTAAGAAAAATACAAGAGATCCTGAACGTTCAGATTCAGGAAATATACCATTCCCGCATTACCTATCCAAAAAGAAAACGACTGAAGTAAGTACCGGATTAAAGCCAGGAAAGTGTATATAATCCAATACCGGCAATCAAAGGCATCAGTGCTTTATCCAAAGCCGGTCCTTCTTTTGTTGTAACTATGAAAAGGTGAATTATAAATAAGGGAACTGATATCAAAAACAAAAAATTATCTGCTTCTATCTGCAGCGCATAAACAAAAGAAAGTAAAACTGCACAAACAATAAGTAAAAACTGATAGGTCTTTGCCGGTAAAGTAGTACCGGATTTCTTTATACGTGATAAAAAAACAGCCAGCGTATTTTTACCATGCACCTTGTCGTTTTCAAAATCTCTTATGTTGTTTACATTTAATACTGCGGTACACAACAATCCCATAGCCGAAGCCGTATAAAAAACCTTCCCGTCTAAAGAATGAACCAATAAGTAATAACTCCCGGCAACAGCTACAGGCCCAAAAAAAAGGAAGACAGCCAAATCACCTGCTCCACGATAACCGTAAGGCATTCTACCTGCAGAATAAAAAAGCGCTGCTACAACGGATACGGCCCCTAATGTTAGAAAAAGAAAAGAGTCTACACGGAAAAAAGATCCGCAAGCCGTCCAAATCAATAACAAGCCTGCAGTTACGGCAAGCAATGCCATAAAGACGGAAAAGTACACAAACGTTTTTTCTGTTATGTTTCCGTTTTGCAAACTCAGCGGTTTTCTTGTCAGTTGTACTTTATCTATACCTTTTTTCCAATCTCCCAGTTCATTTACAAGATTAGATAAAATTTGAAGAAAACAACCGGTTAGACACAGTAAAACAACAACATTCCAGGAAAAAAACCCTTGGTTGCGAGCTAAAAACGTTCCTGTAAGAACGGCAGAAACAGACAAAAGCAGTGTACGGGGACGCATGCTACATACTACGGACCACATCTTGAACTATTTCAGAAAAAACTGATTCAAAAAACTTTGAAAATCTTTCTTGTACTGATCGCCAATAGGAACACTGGCTTCTTTATTAAATACTATACGGTTTTGAACTACCTCTGTAATTTTTGACAAGTTTACAATAAAAGACCTGTGGACCCTCATAAAAGTATCTTTAGGCAAACGTTCTTCTATAGTCTTTAAGCTAAAAAGTGTCATCACGGGTTTGCTGTTTTCAGAAAAAATGACGACGTATTCTCTTCTGCTCTCAATATACTGAATATCAGACATTTTCAATCTTATCGTACGGGAGTCGGCCCTTACAAACACATACTCACTGTCCCAACCGCTTATTCCTCGACCTTCCTCTGCAGAATCTGTGCTCTCTCCTTTGTCTTTTTGTTGTAACGCTGCATTTCTAAGTTCGTACTGTTGCTTTACCTTTTCTGCGCTTCTCATAAAATCTGTTAAGCTAAAAGGCTTTAAGAGGTAGTCTGTAGCATCTACCTGAAATCCTTGTACGGCAAAATCTGAATAAGCCGTTACAAAAACAATGATTGGTTTTTCTTTTAAAGACCGTATGTATTCCATGCCGTTTATATCCGGCATTTCAATATCTGTAAAAATGGCATCTATTTTTTCCGTTGCCATAACCTCCATAGCCTCTGTTGGTCCTGTACATGCTTTTACGAGCTCCAAATAAGGGATTTTACCCACGTACATAGCCATCTGTTGAAGCGCCAAAGGTTCATCATCAATAACAATACACCTGATTTTCATAGACTATTATTTTATGGGGAGCTGTAAATTAACAATATATTCTGACCCTGTAGCTTTCATGGTCAGTTTATAGTTATTTCCATAAAGCAGGTTTAGGCGTTCTTTTACATTTTTAATACCTAACCCTCCTTCTTTTACCGATTTTGGTTTATCCGGGAAAATAGTATTTGTTATGGTAAAATAAAACCACCCCGGCTCTACCCAAAAGTTCATGTTAATATAAGTATCTTCTCCGTATACAATACCATGTTTAAAGGCGTTTTCTATAAAAACAATCATAATTAACGGTGGCAAAGGCACATTAGGCATGTCGCGCGGTACGGTAATGTCCAGTTTCACATTTTCTCCGTAACGTAACAGGTTCAAATTACAGTAAGCCCTAAATACTTCCATCTGCCTTTCAAAGGGTATAGTTGCATCGGGTGTACTCTCATACAACATATGACGTAAAAGCCTGGACAAGCTCACTATGGCTTCTTTAGCTTTTTGATCGTCCGTATCTACCAGCACATGAATGTTATTTAATGTATTCATTAAAAAATGAGGGCTAATCTGGAATTGCAAAAATTCCATTTTATACCTCATCAGCTTAGTATCTGCTTCATGAGCCAGCATTTTTTCCTTTATGCTGTGAAAAACAAGCCTTACGGCTACATTCATTCCCATAAGAAGCATAGCAATAACAAAATTGCTTAGTAAGGTAGATTCGTATGGAATGTAATTGGACCATCTGGCTCCATACTTAACATCCATAATGTCAATTATGGCTTCACAACCAAACACAATCCCCAACAGCAATGTAAAGAGAAGGAAGAAATACGTAAAATAATTGCTTTTAAATAAAAAAAGCGGAACGTAAATGTAGTGATGCAAAAGTAGGCCTATAAAAAAAGGAGACAATATGGCCCACAAAGCAAAAACATGCTGCTGGATCAATAGCGGACTCAAAAAAGCAACTCCCGTAACACCCCATAAGGTAAGGTTTTCCAGCCTTCTTAGTTTCCTGAGCTCCTTATCAATTTGGTATTCGTTATGTTCTGCCATAGGAATTGTTGACGAAGATACGATTTAACTAACAGAATATAAAAAAAAAGGCGGGATTAAATCTCCCACCTGTAAAAAGATTTCGCATCTTTTTTGTGTACGTTTTTAGTTCAAAAAACCATTCATTATTTATCCTGATTACAAAGTTAATTTTCCTAATCAATAAATACAAGCTAGATTTAGGAGAACTGTGTTATTATCTACGGACTCGTGTTTTTTATCAATGAACGGCCTTTTTTCTTCAACATAACGTTTAATAGCCAAATATGTCTTTTAAATCAAGTTTTATCACCTCTCCGTACCCGGAAAGATAGTCCAAATCCAGTGCTTTTATATCACTTAATATGGTATATACAGTAGGCCGGTTTGCAATCCACTCTTTTTGAAAGTCAACTATATCCTGAAGCTCAATGGGTTGCACATGATTAAAGACTTCTCTCCTCATATCTTCCCACAATCCTTTGTCTTTGGCCTGGCGGTAATAGTTTAGCAAAGATCTTCCCATAATACGGTCTGTTCTTAGCGTACTGATCAACCCTTCTTTAGCCAATTCAAAGGATTTCTCCGACTCCGGCATTTCGTTAATAATGTCATGGAAAGCATCCATGGCTTCACGCATTTTATCGTTCTGCGTAGCTATAAAACTTGTAAAAACATAGGGGAAATCTTCCTGAATACGCGCCGGCTCACCATATCTGGCGCTGGCACTGTATGCCAACCCTCTGGCCTCTCTCATCTCTTGGAAAACAACAGCATTCATAGAAGAACCAAAATATTCGTTGTACATTCTAGCTAACGTATACGGAACGTTATCAAACGTTTCTCCTTCTCTGGCAGAGTAAGAAGCATAGTACAATTGATTGGCATCGTACTGAGCCAAATATATTTTGTTATCCAAAGTAACTTGTGGTATGAAATATTTTTTCTCGGGAGATTCTCTTGGAGTTTCACGTACAGGATACACAGAAGTAAAGATTTCACCGGCTTTTTCTATACTCTCAGGACCATAGTAATATACCTCAACACCATACGAGATCAAATCGTGTATCTTGTCTATTAGGGTTGCGGGATCTGTTTCTAGTAAGTCCTTTTCCGATATAATTAAGGTAGAGGGGTTCTCCGGTCCGTACTGAGCATACATTTGCAGGCGTTGGAAGCAGGTTCTTTGATCTGCTTTAGCATCTATTCTATTTTTCAACACATTAGTAATCAGTGACTTATACACCCCCATGTCTGGTTGGGCATCTAGTCCCAATTCCATAAGAAGCTCCAGTGACGGCTGCATATTTTCTGCCAACCCACTTAAGGTAATAGTACATGTATTTTGTGATACAGAAACATAAAACGAACAAGCCATCTCATAAAAAGCCCTCTTGATTTCTTATGCACTCTTTTCTGATGTACCTAGGTAATTCAAGTAATCGAAGGCCACAGGCAGGGCATTGTCGTGAACACTTCCAACGTCAAAGACAATGGAAAGCGTGAACATATCATTTAACGTATTAGGAACGTAAACCAGATGTGCTCCTTCTGAAAGCTTTAGTTTTTTAAAATCCTTGTTGAAATCTACAAATACCGGTTTTATGGGCCTAACCTTGGAAGCCAGCACCTCTTTCAAGAATGCAGAGGTACTATCACGATTCATATGTATTGGTGTGATGTCCGGCTTGTCAATTTTCTTATACGTGGGATCGGGACCTTGTTTTTTATAAATAATTGCAAAGTTGTCATCCCTAAAATGTTCGTTGGTGAAAGCCATCAAATCTTCTTTTGTCACTGACTCCATCCGCTCAATAAACTGTGTCTGTTGTTCCCAAGGGATATTATTTGTAAAGGCACTTACAAACATGTTTGCCCGCCCTCTGTTACTCTCGAGCCTCCGCATCATAGACAGTTTGTAATTATTGATAATAGCTGTAAGCAAAGATTCGTCAAAATCACCTTGCTTGATTTTATCCAAACTACCCAACATAAGGTCTTTTACTTCTTCCAGTTTTTGCCCCTGTTTGGGATTTCCCTGCATGATCAGCAAACTACGATCTGCCAGCATATAGGAAAAAGCCATAGACTGCAATACCTTTTGCTGCTGATTAAGATCAAGGTCCATAATGCCGGCTGTTCCGTTACTAAGCACTTGACCAAGAACAGTGAACAAAGCGTCATCGTCCGAGGCTACATGCGGACCGTGCCATCCCATGGTAACATATTCAGACTCCAATCCCCATACATCGTATGATAAGGGTCCTTTAATAGGGTCTTCTTGAGTAAGGGTTCTTTCAGGCATATCCGGGTTGGGTTTCCAAGAACCAAAGTATTCGTCAATAACGGAAATCATTTCATTGGGATCAAAATCACCCGACAAACAAATAGCTACATTATTGGGAACGTAATACGTTTTGTAATAATTTTTAATGTTAGTAATGGAGGGATTCTTCAAATGTTCTTGTGTTCCCAGCACGGTTTGTGTACCATACGGATGGGATGGGAACAGAGCTTCCAGCATTTTTTCCAGCACCTTTTCACTATCCATGGTAGAATACATGTTGCTCTCTTCATATACGGTTTCTAATTCCGTATGAAAACCGCGAATAACATTATCAGAGAAGCGTTCTGCCTGAATCTTTGCCCAGTTTCTGACTTGGTTGGAAGGTATATCCTCTATGTAAACCGTTTGGTCATAACTGGTACCTGCATTGGTTCCAATAGCACCAATGGCAGACATAAGTTTATCGTATTCGTTAGGAATAGCATACTTAGAGGCTTCCAGAGAGACACTGTCTATGCGACGATAAATATCTTTCCGCTGCGTTTCATCCGTTGTTTCCCTGTATTCTTCAAACAATTCCTCAATCCGGTCCAACAGAGGCTTTTCCAGTTCGTAATTTTGTGTTCCGAACGTACTGGTTCCTTTAAACATCAGGTGTTCAAAATAGTGTGCAAGCCCTGTAGTTTCTGCGGGGTCGTCTTTTGCACCTACCCTAACAGCAACGTACGTCTGAATTCTAGGAGTTTCTTTGTTAACCGTCATATATACTTTTAGACCGTTTTCTAAAGTATATATACGTGCGTTCAGCGGATCTCCCTCTACGGTTTCATACGTATAACGGTGTCCGCATGACAATATGGCACCTAATGCACCGATTGTCAAAACAATGGCTTTAAATTTGTGTAAGACTGACATAATCATGAGGTTAATTGTACAAATATACAAAATATTACTCTCGGCATTGAATTTGTATTTATTAATAATAAAAAGAAAATGGAAGCTACTTCACCCGTATCAATGTATTGGATTATTTTTATTGGTACAGCCCTTCTTAGCTGGATAGTACAAATTACCCTTCAGTCAAAATTTAGGAAGTATTCGAAAGTCAGAATCTCTGCCGGATTAACAGGTGCAGAAGTAGCCCGTAAAATGCTTGCAGAGAACGGCATAACAGATGTTCAGGTTACTTCTGTCAGAGGGCAATTGACAGACCATTACAATCCCCTTACACACACCGTAAATCTAAGCGAGGGGGTATACAATAGCAACAGCATTATGGCAGCAGCCGTTGCTGCTCATGAATGCGGTCACGCACTTCAACATGCTTCGGGTTATGCTCCGCTTAAAATGCGGTCTGCGTTAGTACCTGTTGTAAATTTTGCATCGCAATGGGTCATGTGGCTTATCTTGGCAGGAATGCTCATGATCAGAACATTCCCTGCTCTTATGTTCGCAGGAATCATTCTTTTTGCTATGACAACATTATTCAGTTTTATTACTTTACCGGTAGAAATCAATGCCAACAGAAGAGCTCTTGTCTGGTTAAACACAACGGGTATCACCAATTACGAAACCCACCCTATGGCAAAAGATGCATTGAAATCTGCTGCTTATACCTACGTAGTAGCAGCTGTTAGTTCCTTAGCCACTTTATTCTATTACCTCTCTATATTTTCCAGAAGACAATAGCCTGTTTTCCAGTCCGTATTCTGTACAGGTGATTTTGTTTTTCTTATTTTCTTTGCGGAGTTTCTTGTTAAATTGCAGTCCGTAAGTACTAACGTAACTGCGCGGATGATTCAGGTGAAGAGTCACAGCAGAATACCTGATTTGCTTTCCCTTAACTCCCATTCTTTCCAGCCTCTCGCCAAGCTCTCTGTCTTCACCCCCATAATGCATTCTTTGATCAAACCCTGCCGTAGCCACAAGATCCTTTTTCCACCCGGAAGCATTCCCGCCATTCCAGGTAGCTCCTGCCGGAGTTAGGACATTCATCCACGCTGCCCGCCAACCGTACACACTTAATTTGACATTCTTATAAGAGGGTTTTAAACCGTTTTCTTCCAGCCATTTCCTATCAAAGCACAGTCCTTTTAAAATTTCTTTTTTCCCTATTATCTCTAAAAAATTTTCCGGAAGACGTACTGTTCCTCCTGACAGGAATTTACCTTGTTCACGTAATTTTACATGCGTTTCCACAAAATCTGACCGTGGAATGATATCACCATCACTAAATATCAGATAATCGCCTAAGCTTTTTCTTATGGCTTTATTCAGAATGGCACACTTACGAAATCCCTTATCTTTTTGGTAAACATGACGTAAAGGGAAGTTTACTTCTGTCTTCATACGGTCTATCAATTCTTTTGTAGAGACCTCAGATCCATCATCTGCAACAAGCACTTCAAATCCCCTATATGTTTGTACATCATATCCCCACAAAGATAGTAGCAGGCTTTCCGGCTGATTGTATGTGGACAGTATTATAGAAACCATGGATAAAATTTGATACAACAAAGGTAAAAAACTTAAATTGACATGCTTTTTATTTTGCCAATACATATAAAATGTTTATTTTTGGTATGTACGTTTAAGCCTCTTTGGCTATGAAAACCATTTATTTTTTATCCGCTCTGTGCCTGAGCTTGTTATTTCTTTATCCCGTTAAAGCTCAGGTAGTCGTAACAGGTCACGTTTCGGCAGAAATAGTTGATGTCGCAAGTGTTTCTTCACAAGATTCATTTTCCCAACTTTTGGACAAATCTCCCGATTTCGCATCTACAATGGATTTGGATTCATTCGTTTTAGGAGAAATAACCATTCAGGCTGGATCCAGAGTAGCTTATCAGGTTGTTTTAACACATGCTACCGTTGCCGGAGCAAAGAATGAACAACTTACGCTGGAAACCTCCTTTGTATCCTGTGGGAAAACAACAGACAGAGCCTATGAAGCTTTTCATAAAGACGGAGACCAGACACTGCAATTGGCAAGTAATCTTAACCCGCTGTACGAACAGGGTTCCGGCTCATATCAAGGGTCTTGTAACTTTGTTCTTGTATACGACTGATAATTACTTGCCAAGGGTTCTCTTGTTATATTGCAAATTTCGCTATTTTTGCGAAATTTGCAATATAATTTTTAATGCTACACCACCTGGCACACTACTGGCACAAACATACATCTATCTATTTAAGCTGTCTATTTATTGTCGCTTCCTTACTGTCACCTTTAAGTGTAGCAGCACAATCAGAAGAAGAGTATTTAGAAGAAATGGTTATTTATTTCTCTGTTCCTCGAATTGGAGGAACAGACATCTCTGCTATACTGGGAGATACTGACGTATATTTATCCATCACAGAGATTTTTGACTTCTTGAAGATCAAAAATACATTTACCCCCGGGTTTGATTCTATTTACGGTTTCTTTATAACAGAAGATGCACCCTACGAAATAGATCGGGTCCATCATGTAATTAAATATAAAGGTAAAGAATACAAACTAAAGCCATCCGATTTTGTCCGTACAGAAACAGGTTTGTACCTGAAAACAGAATACTATGGGGAAGTGTTTGGATTGGACTGTTCTTTCAATTTCAGGAGTTTGTCTGTAACTATGAACACAAGCGTAGAACTACCTGTGGTAAGGGAAATGCGTCAGGAGCAAATGAGAAAAAGCTTAAGTAGGTTTCGTGGAGATATTGAAGCAGATACAACTATTGGAAGAAAATACCCACTCTTGCATTTTGGTATGGCAGATTGGAATGTTGTTATGACTCAGCAAGTGGGAGGAGTCTCAGATGCACGTGTAGCACTGAACCTGGGAGGCGTACTTGCCGGAGGAGAAACAAACGTCCGTTTAAATTATGATACTAGAAGCGGTTTCCAAAAAAGAAATCAATTTTACGAATGGCGTTTTGTAAATAACGACTTCAAAATAATGCGTCAGGCCACGGTAGGAAAAATTGGCACATTTGCCACTTCAACCATCAGCTCACCTGTGTTGGGTGTTCAACTGACCAACACGCCTACAACGTATCGTCAATCCTTTGGTACATATACACTGAGTGATGTTACAGAGCCCGGATGGACCGTAGAGTTGTACGTTAATAACGTATTGATTGATTACCAAACAGCCGATGCCTCGGGCTTCTATACTTTTGAGGTTCCCATGATTTATGGAAACACAAACGTAAAACTGCAGTTTTATGGTCCGTGGGGGGAAGAACGTTATAAAGAGCAAACCATTAATATTCCATACAACTTTTTACCTACAGGAACGTTTGAATATAGGGTGTCTGCTGGAGTTGTGGAAGATTCGCTGTGGAGCCGGTTTTCCAGGGTAGATATGGATTACGGAGTAGCTCGCTTTATGACTATTGGAGCCGGTGTAGAATACCTGTCTTCTGTAACCTCTACTCCTGTTATGCCTTTTGTTCATACCTCCATAAGGTTGGCTCCCAGTTTACTGCTTACAGGACAATACATACATGGTGTAAATGTGAAAGGAGTTCTCAACTGGCGTCTGCCTTCAGACATTCAACTGGAAGCAAACTATACAAAATACCATAAGGATCAGACTGCCATAAACACGAATTATCAAGAAGAAAGAAGGTTGTCTTTATCAATTCCTATAAGAGCCAAACGAATTTCGTTTTATACACGTATGGGAGTGAATCAAATTGTCATGCCCAACAGTAAATATACCACTGCAGAACTCTTGTTTTCTGGGAATTTCATGGGAGTCAGTACAAACTTTACTACGTTTGCTTCTTTTTCCCGTTTTTCTAAAGCTAACATCTTCAGCAACTTATCAATGTCTATCAGGCTTCCGGCCTCGTTCATTCTTACTCCACAGACACAATTTAGTTATACGCAGAAAAAGTTTGTTTCGGCAAGAATGGCTCTGGAGAAAAGATTCCGTTCTAACGGGTATATAAACTTATCTTATGAAAGGAATTTCCTGTACGGCACATCCAACTTGGAGTTGGGCATGCGTTACGATTTTTCTTTTGCGCAAATTGGTTTTTCTGCCCGCCGCAGCAACAAAATATACTCCTTCGTAGAAACAGCTAGTGGAAGCCTAATGGCAGACTTCCCCACAAAATATGCAGGTCTTAGCAACAGAAGCAGCGTTGGCAGAGGAGGTATGGTCCTGTGCCCCTTCTTAGACCTGAACTGGAATGGAGTACGTGATAAAGGAGAACCCAAGGTTTTAGGGCTTGAGGTACGAGTTAGCGGTGGTAGAACACAATACAATGAACGCGACACACTCACCCGGGTTCACGATTTGCAACCTTATACAGAATATTTGGTTACACTTGACGGAAGCAGGCTCGATAATATTGCCTGGAAATTAGCCGCTAATACAGTAAGTGTAAAAGTTGATCCCAACCAATTCAAACGTGTAGAGATTCCTGTCGTTGTCATGGGAGAAGCTTCCGGTCAAGTATATATACGTGACGAAAGGTCCTTACGCGGACAAGGAAGAATCACCTTACATTTTTATAGCAGCGATACCCTACTGCGCTATACAACCATGTCTGAATCTGATGGCTACTTTAGCTATATGGGACTCCCTCCGGGGGACTATCTGGCGGCTGTAGATCCACAGCAAATGAAAAACTTAGACATGACTGCATCACCCGGTTTTGTACCTTTTACCGTTCATCCCAGCCTTGACGGAGATTTTATTTATGATCTGGAATTCATCATTCAATCAAATGTGCCGACTGTAGAGAAACCTGCTGTGGAGAAGCCTATTGTTGAAGAGGCTGTTATTGAAGAGGCTGTTATTGAAGAGGCTGTAAAAGAGGCTGTTGTTGAAAAAACTATTGTTGAAAAAGCTGTTGTCGAAGAGGTTATTGTAAAAGAAGCTGTTGTTGAAAAAGCTGTTATAGTGAAGCCTAAGGAAGAGAAGCCTGAAGAGTTAATGGTTATAGGAGGCTACCGCTTGCAACTTCTTGTGCTTAGCAAACCGATAGAGGATTCTGAACGTTACTTTGCCCCCCTTACAGAGAAGTTACCCAATCTTAAAATCGTAACTGTCCAAGGTGAAAATAAACTTTATCATTACGTAACTCAAGTATTCCGCACACGTAGTGAGGCCTTGCATTGGATGCGAATGATCAACAGTATGGGGTGGAAAGATTGCGTTCTTAAAAAAGAAGAAGCCTCTCATTGATTGATAATGAGAGGCTTGTCTTGTGGGAGCTGCGAGATTCGAACTCACGACCCCCTGCTTGTAAGGCAGGTGCTCTAAACCAGCTGAGCTAAGCTCCCAAACGGGACTGCAAAGATATATTTATTTTTTTCCCTTGCAAAAAAAATTTTCCAATACATCGGCTACAGTGAAAGTACTTCCTGTCACAAGGATCATATCGTGGGGAGAAGCTGCAGCACAAGCTTTTGAAAAAGCTTCCCGTACGGAAGATACCCTTTCTCCAAAAAAGCCTTTTTCCTTAGCCCATTCCTCAAGTAACTCTGCAGGTAATGCCCTCTCAATAGCAGGCTGGGTGAAGAAATACCAGGCATCCTTTGGCAGCAAACTCTCAGTCTCGCTCAATTTTTTCTCCCGTACTACACCATAAACAATATAAAGTTTGTGGTACGCTTCTTTTGACAACTGTTCTTTTAGATAGCTAAGACCGTGTGCGTTGTGCCCGGTGTCTAAAATCACGGTAGGACGCTCACCTACTCGTTCCCACCTTCCATGAAAACCGGTCAAGGTTTTAAAAGATTGCAACCCCTTTTTCACAGAATGTTCCGTAATAACGGCCTTCCATTGCGTTTGTGTTTTTCTTAATACCTCCAAAGCACAAAGTGCCGTTCTTACATTCTCTCTTTGGTACAGACTGTCCCCCTCTATAGAGTAAAGTAGATAGGGACAGTCAGAAGCACAAGTGAGTGCAGCCCCCATCTTGAGCGCCTGTTCCTGAATGACGGGAAAGGACTCCGGATGGAATTCCCCTAGCACAAGAGGAACTCCTCGTTTTATAATCCCGGCTTTCTCCACAGCAATTTCTGCCAAGGTATTACCCAAGATATCACAATGATCCAAACCAATATTGGTAATTATAGAAAGAACAACAGATTGAGAAGCCAATACATTAGTAGAGTCCAACCGACCTCCTAACCCCGTTTCAATGATGGCTACCTCTACTTTTTGCTTTGCAAAGTGCTGAAAAGCCATGGCCGTGGTCATGTCAAAAAAAGACGGTTTTTCCTTACCCAATTCATTCATTCTGTTTTCAGAAAAATGTGTGATAAAAGAAATGACTTCTGATTCCGGGATCATATGTCCGTTTACTTTTATTCTTTCCCGGAAGTCTGTTAAATGCGGAGAAGTGTACAATCCCGTTTTCAAACCAGACGACTGAAGAACGGCAGCCAGCATATGAGCCACCGATCCCTTTCCGTTGGTACCTGCAATATGTATACACGGGAAGCACAGATGGGGATTCCCCAACCAGAGCAACAAAGAAAGCATCCTGTCAGGATACGGTTTATACCCGTTCGCACCTGTTTTCTGGTATTGCGGAAAATTATCAATCAAAAAAGATACTGCCTTTCTGTATTTCATAACAGTGCGAATGTATGTTATTTTCTTTAAATTTGTAAGATTCCCTAACCACTTAAAGAAAAATATATGGCAACCCTACCAAAAATCTTTGTGTTAGACACCAATGTGTTGTTACACGACCACAAAGCCCTACGGAATTTTCAGGAAAATGATATTGTAATCCCCATCATTGTTCTGGAAGAAATAGACAGTTTTAAAAAAGGAAACGAACAAATCAATTTTAATGCGCGAGAGTTTTCTCGTGAACTGGATAGCATCTTGGGTGATAAAATGCTGGACGGATGGATTCCTATAGGGCACGACAGAGGCCGTCTTAAAGTAGAATTAGGGCATCCTTTTCCTGCAGCCTTGCAGGAGTCTTTTTATAAAGACACACCCGATCATCGCATCCTGGCTACTGCTAGATTTGTAAAAGAAGAAAACCCAATGCGCAGGGTTATTTTGGTAACCAAGGACATCAACCTGCGTATAAAATCAAAAGCATTGGGTATGGAAGCACAGGACTACCTTACCGGCAGAGTCAAAGAAGAAGATATCTCTATCATGTCTAAGGGAATAGTGAATCTGAATAATGTAGATTCACACATAATGGCAAAGTTATACCAAACAGCAGAAGGACTCGGCCCTAAAGATATTACGTTAGAAAATGCCTATGATAACCAGTATTACGTCTTGCGAAATAAAGACGGATCTGCCATGGCCAGGTACAGGGCAGCGCAGAAAAGACTCGTTCCCGTTCCCAGCCACAGGGCTTATGGTATTACCCCTCGCAATTCAGAGCAGAATTTTGCTCTGGATGCCTTGCTAAACCCAGAGGTAAGTCTGGTATCTCTCACGGGAATTGCAGGGACAGGTAAAACTTTGTTATCGCTGGCCGCAGCACTGGCTCAAGAGAGGAAATACGATCAAATTATGCTCTCCCGTCCTGTTATTCCACTGAAAAGCCAGGAAATGGGATTTTTGCCGGGCGATATCAAAGAGAAACTGGCTCCCTATATGTTACCGCTTATGGATAATTTGAGCGTTATCAAAGGAAGCCTTAAGCCCAACAGTCGTGAATACGTTAAGATAGAGGAAATGCAGCGAAATGAAAAGTTACTTATTTCTCCATTGGCATACATACGTGGCAGAAGCCTCTCCCGCGTGTTTTTTATTGTTGATGAATCTCAAAACCTTACCCCCCACGAAGTTAAAACCATTATAACACGTGCAGGAGAAGGCAGCAAGCTGGTATTTACAGGGGATATTCATCAAATAGATCAACCTTATCTGGACAGGCATTCGAACGGACTTACTTATTTAACAGACAAGATGTTAGGACAAGATTTATTTGCGCATGTAAACTTGGTTAAGGGAGAAAGAAGTCGTTTGGCAGAGTTGGCAGGTACTATATTGTAACATATTGTAACTTTTTTATTATTTTTGCAGGCTAAAATCGGATATTTATCTATTATCTAATCTTATACAAATTTTATGTCAAAAATTAAACGAGTTTACAGCTTTGGAGGAAAAACCGCCGAAGGAGATGGTTCTATGAGAAATCTGCTGGGTGGCAAAGGAGCTAATCTGGCAGAAATGTGTCTGTTGGGGATGCCTGTACCTGCAGGTTTTACTATTACTACAGAGACTTGTACAGAGTACTATGCATTAGGATGTAATTACCCACAAGGATTGGCAGAAGAAGTGGAAAAAGCACTCAAAAAGACAGAAGAGGTGATGGAAGCTCGCTATGGAGATCCTCAAAACCCCTTGTTGTTATCTTGTCGCTCAGGTGCCAGAAGTTCTATGCCGGGTATGATGGAGACAGTGCTTAATATTGGATTGTGTGCAGAGACTATTGAAGGACTTATCAAAAAGACAGACAACCCAAGGTTTGTGTACGATGCATACCGCCGTCTGATCATGATGTATTCAGATGTAGTGATGGAAAAGGCAGAAGGTATTGAACCGGAAGAAGGAAAAGGTATTCGCGTGCAATTGGATGGATTGTTGCAGAAAATGAAATCAGAAAAAGGATACAAGAGCGATACAGACCTTACAGCAGAAGATTTAAAAGACCTATGTGATATATTCAAGGCAAAAGTACTAGAAGTTTTGGGTACCCCTTTCCCCGACAACGCCATGGAACAACTCTGGGGAAGTATAGGTGCTGTATTGAAATCTTGGAACGGAAAACGCGCCATTGCCTACCGCCGGATTGAAGGCATTCCTGATGAGTGGGGTACAGCCGTTACCGTACAATCCATGGTCTATGGAAATATGGGTGAAAACTCGGCAACAGGTGTTGCTTTTTCTCGCAACCCTGCTACGGGAGAACCTAAGTTTTACGGCGAATGGCTTATGGATGCACAAGGAGAAGACGTGGTAGCAGGGATCAGAACTCCTAACCCGCTCAACGAAGCCACAAAAACTGACCAAACCAGACATATGCCTTCACTGGAGTCGGTAATGCCTAAAGCCTACGATGAACTGGATCAAATCCAGAAAAACCTGGAAGTTCATTTCCGCGATATGCAAGATATTGAGTTTACCATCCAAGAAGGCAGGCTTTGGATGCTGCAGTGCCGTGTTGGAAAGCGAACAGGGGTAGCTGCCCTCAATATGGCCATGGACATGCTTCAAGAAGGCCTTATTGACCGCAAGACAGCTGTTATGCGTGTAGCTCCTGCGCAGCTTGACGAGCTACTCCACCCCATTCTTGATTCCAATTCAGAAAAGAAAGCCAAAGTAGTAGCCAAAGGGCTTCCTGCCGGACCCGGCGGAGCCGTTGGACAGATAGTCTTTACGGCAGAAGATGCCGTTGCTTGGCACAGTCAGGGCAAACGTGTTATCCTGGTAAGGGAAGAAACCAACCCGGAAGACGTAGAAGGTATGCGTGTAGCTGACGGACTACTTACCGCCCGCGGAGGCATGACTTCCCACGCTGCTCTGGTAGCCCGCGGATGGGGTAAATGCGCTATTGTAGGTTGTGAAGCTGTTCACTTGGATGTGGGAAGACGTGTTATGACCATCAACGGAAAAGAATACCCGGAAGGCACCGTCTTTAGTCTGAACGGAACACGTGGTTTTGTGTACGACACTAAAGTAGAGACCATGGATGCTTCTGAGAACCCCAGGTTTAAAGAATTCATGGACATAGTGGATTCTTTCCGTACTATGGGTGTTCGTGCCAACGCCGATACACCGGAAGACGCACAAACGGCTTTGGATTTTGGAGCAGAAGGAATAGGACTTTTCCGCATTGAACACATGTTCTACGGGTTGAATGCAGAGGCTCCTTTGAGCAAACTGCGTAAAATCATTTTATCGGAAAATGCCGAGGAAAGGCAGCAGGCCATAAACGAACTGGCTCCTTATGTTAAAGTGGCTGCTAAAGAAACGTTACGTGTAATGGACGGGCTACCGCTTACGTTCCGTTTGCTCGACCCGCCTTTGCACGAATTTGTTCCTCAAACGTTGGATAAACAAAAAGAATTGGCAGAAGAGCTGAATATTAGTGTGGAAGAAGTCATCAGACGTTCTGACCTGTTGAAGGAAATCAACCCCATGATGGGACATCGTGGAGTACGTCTGGGAATCTCTTACCCCGAGATCTCTGAAATGCAGATCCGTGCCATCTTTTCCGCTACGGCAGAATTGATTAAGGAAGGCCTGAATCCCATACCCGAGATTATGGTTCCCGTAACCCTTAGTGTCAAAGAATTGGACCATCAAAAAATCATTTGTGACAGGGTTCATAAAGAAGTAGAAGAACAATTTGGACTCTCCTTTACATACGTATACGGTACTATGATTGAAATCCCGCGTGCTACCCTGCTGGCCGATGAAATGGCTCGCAACGCAGAATTCTTCTCCTTTGGAACGAATGACCTTACACAAATGACATATGGGTTCTCCAGAGACGATATAGGCTCTTTCCTAGGTGAATACCTTGATAAGAAGATTATCCCCTTTGATCCGTTCCAGCATATTGACGAAGAATCGGTTGGTAAACTTATGGAAACAGCCGTTGAAAAAGGCCGCTCTGCGAATCCTGACATAGAGTTGGGTATTTGCGGCGAACACGGTGGAGATCCCCAGTCTGTATATTTTTGCTACAAGTTGGGACTTACCTACGTTTCATGTTCACCCTTCAGGATTCCTATTGCCAGACTGGCTGCCGCACAAGCTGCCATTACCTCTCCTAATTCCTGAAGGAGTTGAACTGAACGGCTGAATTTTAGTACAACCAAAACCGACTGAGGAATGATTTCTCAGTCGGTTTTTCTTATCTTTGCTACTATGAAGACCATACTTATTACAGGAGGAGCAGGCTACATTGGAAGCCACACGGCTGTTGAACTTATGGCTGCCAATTACCGAGTAGTAGTAGTAGACAACTTGTCCAATGCAGACACAACATGCCTGAAAGGCATAGAAAAAATAACGGGGCGTTCCTTACCGTTTTATGAAGTAGATTGTTGCCACAAGGAAGATCTGCAAGCCGTATTCAAAAAACACACCATTGACGGTATCATACATTTTGCAGCCTATAAAGCAGTAGGTGAAAGTGTTGAAAAACCGCTGAAGTATTATAAAAATAATCTCACGTCTTTTCTCACGGTTCTGGAAGTACTGAAAGAGCGCGGAGGGGGAAACGTTGTCTTTTCTTCTTCTGCAACCGTTTACGGGCAGCCGGACATACTTCCGGCTACTGAAAACACCCCCAGAGGGGTGGCAACCAACCCGTACGGTAATACTAAACAAATATGCGAAGACATATTAATAGATGCAGTAAAAGCCCATCCTGCTTTAAAAGGAATCATCCTAAGGTACTTTAATCCCATTGGTGCGCATCCTTCTGCTCTCATTGGAGAACTACCTAGAGGAGTACCTAACAACTTGGTGCCTTTTATTACGCAAACCGCAGCGGGCGTTAGGGAGGTATTACAAATTTTTGGAAACGATTACAACACGCCCGACGGAACGGCCTTACGGGATTACATAGATGTAAACGACCTAGCTCGAGCACATGTAAGCGCTCTGCAAAAAATGTACACCAAAAACAGACCCGGCTCTTGTGAAATATACAACGTGGGAACAGGAAAGCCTCTTTCTGTGCTGGAACTTGTTCAGAAATTCTGCCGAGTGAACAACGTAGAGGTAAAGTATAAAATGGCAGGAAGGAGGGAAGGAGATGTAGAAGCCGTTTGGGCAGACACATCGCTAGCTAACAAGCATCTGCAATGGAAGGCAGAGGTGCCTGTTGAAGAAACACTGGCCCGTGCCTGGGCCTGGGAGAAAAAAATACGTGATTTATGAACAAAAAAATGGTGCCGGACTTATTTAAAAAAGTACAAATGGGGCCTAATAATCCCAAATGGGAGCAATCGATGCAAAGGGGCAAACAGTTTTTCCCTCATGAAGATAAACCGGACGAAACACGCTCTCCTTTTTACAGAGACTATTCACGCATCCTGCATTGTACCTCGTACCGCCGCTTGAAACATAAAACTCAGGTGTTTTTTGCCACACAAAACGACCACATATGCACACGTATGGAGCATGTGAATCATGTGGCTTCCATCAGCTATACCCTTTCTAAATTCATGGGCCTGAATACAGAACTTACCCAAGCCATTGCTCTGGGCCATGATTTGGGTCATAGTCCGTTTGGACACGAAGGAGAAACGTTGCTGTCTGAAATAATGCAAGAATGGGACGGCACTTTTTGGCACGAAAAAAACGGATTGTATACGGCAGATAAAATTGCTACACTTCCCAATGCATACGGAATACATAAAAACCTGCGACTTACGTACGGCGTACGTGACGGAATCATTTCTCATTGTGGAGAAACCGATGAAAACGGCCTCTTCCCCAGGGTACAGGCCATTGATCTGGAGCAAATTGAACGTCCCAACCAATACATGCCCTATACATGGGAGGGATGCGTGGTCAAACTGTCAGACAAAATTGCTTATCTAGGTCGTGATATTGAAGACGCTATTGAACTCAACTTGCTGGAGCCCGACCGCCTGAAAGAACTTAACAAACTGCTTCGTAAGGTTCCCCTCCCCCGTGGTGCAGAAGACAACAAACCCATGGTGGCTAACAATACGGCTCTGATAGAACTGTTTATCAAGGACCTATGCACCCACTCCTCTCCGGAAGAAGGCATGCATTTTTCCCACAGGTATTACGACCTGCTGGTTGAAATCAAAGAATTTAATTACCAACATATATATTACCATCCTCGGCTGCTGTATTATCAAGAATATGCACGCTGCATTATCCGAACTGTCTTTGATTTTCTGGACAAATTTTACAACAAGGACTTGCTTGGGAGTATAGAAGACAATATGTATAAATTCCCAACGTTGTTACGGTATTTTAAAGAATGGCTGATTAAATACAGTTCTTTGGATTTATCATCCAGAAAACAAGCAGGTTTTGAAAACGATATAGTGTACGATGTAACAGATCCCCTTCAATACAAAAGAGCCATTATTGATTACATAGCCGGTATGACAGACAATTTTGCCATACGCGTATACCATGAAATCATCTCTTTCTGATCCTTCCCGGTCAGAGTTCTCTGACTAACCCTGTAAAGAGAAGAGTCCCTGTACTTTTTTCTTTTATGAACAAGATAAAGGGCTTGTCTATATAAAAAGGCACAGGAGCAGGGCCTATAGACGTATATCTGACTCCTATAATGGTGACTGCGGCCGCCTCGGTGCCTTTCTCATCTACTTTTATACGAGCGTTCTGTTTTATCAAATCTATAAAGAGGGGAATGTCACTGATATTGGAAAAATCTGCGCGACTTCCATCAAAAGCGATATCCATCCCCATACGACTTAAAACAGGAATCATCATGTCCTCTGAATCGTATTCCAACTCAAACCGTGGCATGCGTACATGCAACTCTACGGGAGACAAAGACTCCATCCAGGAATGCCATTTTTCAAGGGTCAATGACTGCAAACATTCTTCAGTCGTAACACCTTCTGCCGGCAAAGCCACAACCATACTAAAGGCTTCATTTCCGTATGGAAATTCAGCTACAGCCACTTCTTCTTCTTCATAATAACTAAACGTATGCGTTTGTTCCATGAATACTACTTGAGAAGGCTGTCCGGGAGCATTCCGGAACAATCCCTCTTGGCTATGCTTCTTGTCAAATGTGCTTTTCCAATCGCCTTTAAAATACAATGCATTCGTATAAAACAGTTTGTATGAAGGATTAATACGGTCAATGATTTCCGGAATCATTCCGTTTGTGTTGTCTTTACACCATTTGTTAATGATTCCCGGAGCTTTGCTATCTCTAAAATCCAATTTATTTACGCTAGCCTTATAATAGTGTTGTAAGGCTTGTAAAAAAGGTACCTTCACAGGAAACGTTTTTTCTATCCACACCGCATTGGCGCTATGCAAAGTGACTTGTTTATCGGCTTTTTGAAGAGCCGGAATAAGTTTCTGGTAAAATCCATTCATCAGGTCCAAAGAAAAATCTTGAAAGCCTAAAACAGCTTTCATTTGTTCCTGTGTGCTGCCTTCCGCTCCATTTGTTACAGCAGAAAGGGCAAGCGATAGGCTTAAAGGAGAAACAAACAGATTGCCTTTCTCCTGCTCTTTGCCCATTTCTTTAAAAAAATCAATGGCAAACACCTGGTTCCTGTCCAGCACTTCTTGCTGGGCTTTTGTCAGGACAATATATTGTCTATCAACAGAATCGTTTTTATCCCATTTGGAGCATGAAAAAGTGGAAAAGCCCGAAAGGACTACCATCAGCAGAAAACCGGAAAGTAATTTCATATGTTACAATTCTTTAATAAGTCCCGAGAACAGAATAGTTCCTGTACTTTTTTCTTTAATAAAAAACAGAAAAGGCCTGTCCATATGAAAAGGGACGGGCTTCGGATCCGGTCCTATAGAAGTGATTTCGAATCCTATAACGGTCACAGCTGCTGCCTCTGTGCCCTTTTCATCTACCTGAATGCGAGCACTCTGTTTAACCATACCTATGAAAAGCGGAATATCACTGATCCCGGAAAAATCGGCCATCAATGGATTAAAGGCAATATCCATACCCATACGTGATAATACGGGAATCATCATTTCTTCTGTATCAAAATCCAATTCAAAACGCGGCATGCGCACGTGAAGCGTGGCCGGGTAAAGAGATTCCATCCAGTCATTCCACGTGGCTATGTCCAGGGACAAAGCCAGGTCTTCTGCAGACATGCCTTCAACAGGCAAGGCTACTACCATGCTGAATGCTTCGTTTCCGTATGGCAATTCGGCCAAAGCTACTTTCTCGTTCGTATAATAACGGAGCGTTTGCGTTTGCTCCATAAAGACAATTTGTGAAGTATGGCCCGAGGCATTCCGAAAAGGACTTTTCCGACTGTCTTTTTTATTAAAAGTACTTTTCCAATCGCCTTTAAAGTAGAGGGCATTTGTGTAAAACAGCCTATGCGTCGGGTCAATGTGGTCAATGATCTCTTTGATCATTCCTTTTGTGTTTTCGCTGCACCAAGCGTTGATTACGTCGGGTGACTTTGGATCGTTAAAATCCAGTTTGGTGATAGATGCATCGTAATAATCCTGCAAAGAGCCTGTAAAGGATTCTTTCACCGGAAACGTTTTTTCTATCCATGCAGCATTGGCTACAAGCAAGTCAACAGTATTATCCGCTTTTTTTAAGGCGGGAACAAGCGTTTTGTAAAAATCATTCATCTGTTCCAAAGAAAAGTTCCCAAATCCCAAGGTTGCCTTCATATCTTCCATAGTAGTGCCTACCCCACCGTTTGTTACGGCAGAAAGTGCCATGGAGGCACTCAGAGGAGAAACAAACAAATTGTCTTTTTCCAGATCTCTGCACATTTCCTTAAAGAAATCAATAGCAAATACCTGGCTGCTGTTCAGTACTTCTTGCTGAGCTTTGGTAAGTACGATATCTTGTCTTTCAATAAGAGGTTCTATGTTCCATTTAGAACAAGAAGCAAAAGAAAAACTGCAAAGAACGGTCATTATAAGAAAACCGGAAAGTGATTTCATATACAATATTTATGTAAAAAGTGATGTACTATATTGTAAATGCACGAAATCCTGCAATACTGCACAGTCCGGTGTTTTTATCTGTCCCCATCATAAAAAAGAAGGGCCCGACTTGTGAGCCGGGCCCTTAGGTACATCCTATAGGGGGGAAAAGTCTTCTTTCCCTGCACCACATAACGGGCAAACCCAATCTTCAGGAATGTCTTCAAAGGCAGTTCCGGGAGCCACACCGTTATCGGGATCTCCTTCTGCAGGGTCGTAAACGTACCCACATAAATCACATTCGTACTTTTTCATAGACATATAAATTTTGATACGGTAAAAGTAGCATTTTTTTTTTACTTTTGTTTCTTTAGTACCCATGGATTCTAAAAAACTACTACAACTGGCGCTTCGTAAAGGAGGAGATTATGCAGACTTGTTCTGTGAACAGTCTTTCTCTAACAGCATTGTACTCAAAGACGGAGAGGTAAACACGGCGGGGGTGCTTCACGAAGGAGGAATAGGCGTTCGCGTGGTAAAAGGCCAAAACACCGGTTATGCCTATACAGAAAGTGCTTTGCCTGCAGATAGGGAAAAGGCGGCCATAACAGCCTCGTACATAGCCGATAAAGGAGGGGCAGTTGAAGTCCCCTCCCATTTTACTACGTTACCTCTTCCCAACAGGTACCCGGTTTTGACTCCTTGGGAAAACCTGTCTGCCCGGGAAAAAATGCCCTTTTTATATGATTTGAACGAGCGTACGTTTGGAGCAGACAAGCGTGTATGTAAAGTAATTGCCCAATTAGCAGACAGCACTTCAACGATTGAGTTTTATAATTCTATGGGGGATCATTTTACAGAAGTGCGCCCTTTGGCTTCCCTTAGGATAACCTGTATTATGGAACGTAATGGGCAAAGAGAAGCAGCTTCTGTATCCAGGTCTTTCAGAATGGGCGCAGAGTTTCTCACACAAGAGCTTGTGTGTGAACTGGCACAAGAAGTAACAGAGAAGACTGCATTTTTGTTTGATGCCAAACAGCCCAAAGGCGGCGTAATGCCCGTTGTCATGTCTGCCGGAAGTTCCGGAATTCTGTTGCATGAAGCCATTGGCCATGCCTTTGAAGCCGATTTTGTAAGGAAAAATGAATCGATCTTTTCCGATCAAATGGGCAAACGCATTTGCAAAGAAGGAATTCATATTGTTGACGACGGTACCCTCCCCGCAAGCAGAGGTGCCTTGAATGTAGATGACGAAGGCGTTCTTGCTCAAAAAACATATATGGTAACCGACGGTATACTTACTTCTTTTCTACACGACCGTATATCGGCTCGGTTCTTTAACACAACACCCACAGGAAACGGCAGAAGAGAGTCTTTCCGATATATGCCTATTCCTCGTATGCGTGCTACCTATATGGAAAATGGGAGCGACAGCCAAGAATCCTTAATTGCTTCGGTTAAGAAAGGTCTGTTTGTAGATACTTTTAGTAACGGACAAGTACAAATTGGAGCAGGTGATTTCACCTTTTTTGTTAAAAGCGGTTATTTGATAGAAAACGGAAAGCTTACACAGCCTATAAAAGATACAAACATCATTGGTAACGGACCTCAAACTTTATCTGAAATTACCGGCGTGGCCAACAACCTGATAATTGATAACGGAGCCTGGACTTGTGGTAAAGGACAAAGCTGTCCTGTGTCGTGTGGTATGCCCTCTGTCCTTATCAGCTCACTTACTGTAGGAGGGCGCCTATGAATGAAAAGAATCTGTTGCAGGAAATGTGTAAGTACACGGTACAGTCTGCCCTGAATAAAGGAGCCTCTGCTGTTCGTATTACCGCCATCAGAGAAGTGTCGAACGAGTTTACCGTCCTGAATGATTCTCTGGAAAAAATACAAAGCGCCACAGACTCTGTAATACAAATCCATTTGTTTGCAGACGGACGTTACGGCACATGTACCACCAACAAAAAAGACAGTGCCGGTATTGATCGGCTCCTTGATCACACCCTTACCTCTGTAAGGCTGTTGGCCAAAGATCCTTTTAGAAAACTGGTCCCGGCAAAAGTAAGGTATGAGGGATCTCCCATACAAATTGCTTTTCAAGGTCCCTTAAAAACAGAGACAAAAAAAGAACTCCTCTTTTCATGTACCAACGCGGTCCTTGGTAAAAACCCGGCACTTATCAATGTGTCTGCAACGCTTGCTGATAGAAGACGGTGGATACACATAGAGGATTCTTCCGGATTGGATTGTACTTCTGACGAAACCTGGTACAGTATATTTGCAGAGTGTTCGGTTAAAGGCTCCGACCATACGCGACCTTCTGACTGGGACGTGATAGGTGGCATTACCCCGGCAGCATTGGGTCTGGAAGACTGCTCCACACCGCATAGCTCCCTAGTCGGAGAATGTGCGGTAAAAGCTCTAAAACGGGCCCTAGATAAAAGAAATCCACAGAAAATAAGCTCAGGACGATACCTTGTATTGGTAGAAAACAGAGCCGCTTCCACCTTGTTGGCTCCCATAATTCAAGCCCTCTCCGGCGCTTCACTCCAACAGAAAAATTCGTTTCTTCTGAACCAACTGGGGCAACGCATAGCTTCTCCTGTTCTCACCCTTACAGACGATCCTCACAGAAAAGAATTACCGGGCTGCAGGTTCTTTGACAACGAGGGTTTGGCTACTAAAAAACGTACCGTTATTGATGCAGGTATATTGAATACCTTTTATTTAGATACATACTATGCCGGAAAAATGAAAATGCCCTGTACGGTTTCTTCACCTTCCGTTCTTACACTCACCGGCACAGAAGATAACTTGCTTTCTTTAGCAGGCCAAATGAACAACGGATTGGTAGTTACCGGTTTTAATGGCGGAAATTGCAATCCGGTAACGGGTGATTTTTCGTACGGTATAGAAGGCTTTTATGTGGAAAACGGACAGTTCTCATTTCCTGTTAACGAAATGGTTATGACAGGAAATATGACGGAGCTTTGGAATCACCTGATAATGGCCGGTAACGATGCACTAACCACCTCTTCCTGGCTTACACCCTCTTTATTGTTTGAACATGTTGAACTGGCAGGCCTATAAACCTACTCTATGAAAAAACCTTCCCTTATTGTAAGTATTCTACCCCTTCTTCTTCTGATCATCATTATTTTCACTTGTGTACGGATCTTTGGTGATCGGGTAACTGCCGGACCCTCACAGTTTGCTTTACTGTTTGTAGCCGTGGTGGCATTTATCATTGCGCGGTACAAATATGGTATGACTTGGGAACAGGCCGAGGAGGGCATGCTCAATCACCTTAAGAATACATACCCGGCTATACTTATTTTAATTGCCATTGGAGCACTTATTGGAAGCTGGATGAGTAGTGGTGTCATTCCTTCTATGATTTATTACGGACTTAAAGTCATTCATCCGACCGTATTTTTACCTTTGGCATTTGTAATAAGCAGTATTATATCCTTGGTAACAGGCAGCTCGTGGAGTACTGTAGGCACCTTTGGAGTAGCTTTATTAGGTGCAGGTCAAATCATTGGATTTCCTACTCCCTGGCTGGCAGGTGCCATCATATCAGGAGCCTATTTTGGGGACCAGATGTCTCCTTTGTCAGATACTACCAACCTGGCAGCTTCTTTTTGTAAAGTTCCTCTCTTCACCCACATCCGGTATATGCTGGTTAACAGCCTGCCCGTTTTCATCATCTGTCTGATCATATATATGATTGCAGGATTTACCATCTCCACAGAAAACACCGTAAACATACAGGCTCAACTGGATGCACTTGGCAACACCTTCCATATCTCTGGATGGTTGCTTCTTATTCCACTCATCACAACGGTGTTGGTTGTTAAAAAAGTGTCTCCTTTTGTCACTTTGTTTCTTTCTGCCCTGGCAGGTGCTATAGCGGCAGTCTTATTCCAACCTCAAATTTGTGAAACCATTGGTGGCGGACGTCTTTCAGCTGCTATCACTATGATAGGATCCCACGTGGAAATTGATACAGGAGACACTATTTTAAACAATTTAACTTCTACCAGTGGCATGGCAGGAATGATGAATACCGTCTGGCTTATACTGTGCGTTATCGCCTATGCCGGTATCATGACTGCTTCTGGCATGATTCATGTAATTACTGAGTACTTACTTAAGTTGATGAAAAGTACATTGTCTACTATAGCCACTACACTGGGTACGTGTATATTTTTTAACATGACACTGGGAGATCAATATATGGCCATTATTATGCCGGGCAACATGTTTTCTGAAAGTTACAAGAAACAAGGATTTGCACCGGAACTTCTTTCGCGTACCATTGAAGAATCGGCAACGGTAACTTCTGTACTCATTCCTTGGAATACTTGTGCCGTAGCACAGTCTACGGTTTTAAACGTAGCTACGTTAACCTACCTTCCTTACTGCTTTTTTAACCTAATTCTACCTATTTTCTCGTTGTTTGCAGCAGCGGTAGGATATAAAATAAGACGCATAACCAATTAATAATTTATAATCATGATCATTTCAGACGAAAAAGTAGTATCTGTTTCTTATACGCTTGTTGTTGACGGAGACGTCATTGAAACCGTTAAGGAAGATAAGCCAATGAAATTTATCGTGGGATTGGGTTATTTGCTTCCGGCCTTTGAAGAAAAGCTTCAAGGCAAGAAAGTGGGTGATCCTTTCTCTTTTACACTAAGTGCAAAAGAAGGGTACGGAGAAACAGATCCCCAGGCCGTAGTAGAGCTTCCCAAAGACCTGTTCAAGGTAAACGGAAAAATTGAAGAAGGTCTTTTGGTAAAAGATAAAATCATTCCTATGCAAGATTCTCAGGGTAACCGGATAAACGGAATTGTAGAAGATGTCCTGGAAAATTCGGTAAAAATGAATTTTAACCATCCGCTGGCAGGCTGTGAACTTCAGTTTTCAGGCAAGGTACTGGATATACGAGAGGCAACAGAAAAAGAACTCACAGAAGGTTTGTACGGAGAACGAGCAGCTTCAGCCTGTGCAGGCAGCTGTGACGGTTGTACCGGTTGTGACTGATTACAGATACATCCTTGTAACAGGAGTAACCTCCAGTCCGGTAAAATCACCTTCCAGCCACTTGTAATAGCCGGTAATGGCAATCATGGCTGCATTGTCTGTAGTAAAGCGTAATGGCGGTATAAAAACTTGCCAATTACGCTTTTCTGCTTCCATTATCATTCGGTTACGTAATCCGCTGTTAGCAGATACCCCGCCTGCAAGAGCAACGCGTCTGAGGCCCGTTTTCTTTACGGCTAAAATTACTTTCTCTAAAAGAATTTCTATCAAAGTTTGCTGAAGACCTGCTGCCAGATGTGTTTTGTTCTTTACAATAAACTCCGAATCTTTTGCCTGCCTATCTTGCAAAAAATACAGAAACGAAGTTTTAACTCCACTAAAACTAAAGTTTAAATCCTTAACCCGTGGGCGCGCAAAAGAAAATAGGCGGGGATTTCCTTCACGTGAAAGGGCATCTATATGTGGTCCCCCGGGGTATTCAAGGCCTAGCAATTTTGCCCCTTTATCAAAAGCTTCACCTACCGCATCATCAATGGTTTGTCCCAACATTTCAAAAACGAGCGGAGCTTTTACCTTTATAATTTGCGTATGACCTCCCGATACCAACAAGCAAAGGAATGGGAATTGCGGCTTAGCGCTCTTTGGATCATCAATAAAATGACTTAACACATGACCTGTAAGGTGATTAACCTCAATCAAAGGAATACGGGCTGACAGCGATAACCCTTTGGCAAAAGACGTTCCAACCAGAAGCGACCCCAGTAAACCGGGGCCTCTTGTAAAAGCAATGGCACTTAAATCCTTTACTTCAACACCTGCTATATGTAGCGCTTGGCTAACTACCGGAACTATGTGCTGTTGATGCGCACGACTTGCCAGTTCCGGAACTACTCCTCCGTATTTTTTATGAACTTCCTGAGAAGCAATAATATTGGAAAGTACCTGTGTGTTTTTCAATACAGCAGCAGACGTGTCGTCACATGAAGATTCTATCCCTAAAATATAAGCCATACCTAATGTTTCTGTCCTACAAATTTGGTCATTTTTTTCTTAACTTTGTTAGTTCACAAATTATCTATGAGGACTCTCAGAAACATACTGCACAGCTTGTTGTTTGTAGTTGTACTTTTGTTGACGGCGATATTCATTACGCTTCAGGTTCCTTCTGTACAAAGTCAGCTGGCAGATAAAACAGTTCAATGGCTTTCCGGGGTGTCAGATGCAGACATTCACATAGGTAGTGTTCACTTTCTTTTTTTTAATAAACTAATTGTAAATGACCTTATTATAACCACTCAGTCCGATACTCTTCTACAAGCTGGCAAGCTGTCTGTTACTCTGAGTGGAGTCAATCCCCTTGGAAAGAAGATAAGGTTGCGAAAGGTCCTTTTGTCGGACGGTTCGTTTCACCTGATAACAGAAGAGGGCGTAAGTAATGTTGAGTTGGCATTTCCGGCCTCAGAAAAAAAAGACACCCTGCAGAAATCTTTTTCCTGGGATATCCGTGCTAACCGGGTTACTCTGGAGCGATTTGCTTACCACATGGTAAATCGCGATATAGGTCCCGTTCATGACCAAAAAGAAAGTATTGATTTTACTCACATGCATGTTGACCGTATAACCCTTGATATAAGTGGGGTACGGTTTCAAAACGGAGTAGTAAGAGCCAGAATAGAACATCTGACAGGGAGGGAAAAATCGGGCTATTTTCTGCAACACCTGGAAGGAGACGTTACGGTAGATCACCGGGAAGCTTTAGTTACAAACCTGTTGGCACAAGACAACCATTCGTACATCAGGGCACACCATTTTTTGATGCAATACGATCATGTGGAAAATTTATCGGATTATGTAAACAAAGTGGCTATGGAACTGGATATGCAAGATGCCCTTGTTTCCTTTAAGTCCATAGCTTATTACGCCTGGTCCTTACCTCGTGATTTTGTACTGGATCTGAAAGCTACAGGAAAAGTAACGGGAACGGTAAGTAATCTGAGATCGGATCTGTTGGACATACAAACCTTGACAGAAAAAACACACTTGTTATGTAATTTCCATCTTAATGGACTTCCGGAACCCGAAGAAACAATCTTGATGGTAGGTATTGATAGCCTACATTCAGAAATGGGTGATCTGAATCGTACTTTATATGCCATAGCCGGTGTCCATTTACAGGAACTGGAACAAAATGCAGGCGCAAATACTGCTTTTGATTTTAAAGGACGCCTGGCGGGATTGCTTACAGACTTTGTTGTAGATGGAAACCTGACGGGTGATTTTGGGGACTTACATGTGGATATGCTTATCAACAGCAATATATATGAAAACGGTGTGCTGCTGTCGGGAACTGCAAAGGTGAATCACTTAGACCTAGGCAGGTTAACGGGAATAGAAAGCCTGGGTGAATGTTCACTCTATACAAAAGCAACCGCTACTATCCGGCAGGGAGGTATCCAGAACATGCATACACGCATTGACACTTTGTCTGTCAGCCGTATTGCCTTTAACGATTACGTCTTTCGGGACTTTAAAATGTTGGGCGAATTTCAAAACGGCATCTTTGACGGCAGGATGAGTGCAACAGATCCAAACCTTCATTTTCTTTTCCAAGGACGAGCAGATTTATCCAGATCGGCCGGTACGGCGGCCCATTTTTTTGCCAACATAGCCTACGCAGATTTGCATCGACTTAATGTATATAAAAGTGATTCTCTGGCCATATTAAGTGGTCTGATACGTGCAGATTTTTCTCACATCAACAACAGAGGTGATATTGAAGGTACCATTCTGGCCTCGGATTTGTCATTGCAAAATTCTGCAGGAACGCACATTCTAGAGCATTTTTTTCTGGAAAGTCTGATGACAGAAGACAGAACTGCTTATGAGGTTACTGTAGCTTCAGAAGCTCTACAAGCCTCTTACAAAGGGACGGATGGACTTATAAGTTATTTGACAAGGTTGGTAGAAAATAATTTTTTCAGTTACCTGCCCGCTTATTTTGATGTAGAGAAAAACAACAAACAATACGTATCTGAACCATCTAAAACCTCGACTTTCGAGCTTACCGTCCATAATAGTGCTTTTTTTGAAGAGCTTCTATTACCGGGACTGTTTATTTCGCCGGGAACCACTGCTGTTTTGCGTGATTTTGGAAACGACAACATTCAGTCTGTTATCCATTCTGAAAGATTAGGTTACAAGGCTCATAACGTAAAAGACCTGGCAGTCCGGGCGTTTACAGAATCCGGTGGATTAAAGGTTGACATAGATTGCAAAAAATTGACTCTAGGACCTTTTACAGTAGATACCTTTCGGGTTGCCTCTAAGATTCAAGACAACAAGTTGACACTTGATCTTTTTTACAACAAGACCGGCAGTAAGCTGAACCGTGCTTTTCTAAATTCAACGTTCCATGTTGACAGAAACAAGGAAAGCAATACTCCCGTTATTATGGCCCATATCTCTTCCGATACCCTCTTGATAAACAACAAACTTTGGTCACTTCATTCAGATAGTTTAGTAATTTCTAAGAAAAAAATGACCCTAAACAACGTACTTTTAAAGCACGTTGATAACTTTGACGTACCGGAATATTTTAAGATATACGGGGCTTTGTCTCATACGCCAACAGATACGCTTTTTGTTGAGCTTTCCAGGTTTGATGCGTCCATTTTCAATACTTTTCTTACTGAACAATATCCTTTTACCTTTAAAGGTTCGTTTACAGGAGCCGGACATCTTTCCGATTTTTATAACAATAGGCATTTTACTGTCAACTTGTTAGGTGAACAATTTTATGTGAACGATTCTCTTGCCGGTGATATACGAGTGCTTAGTTCATGGGATTCTCAACAAAACAAATTTCAATTGGAAGCCGGCACTACCCTGCCTAATAAAAAACAACCGTTTTTTGCCAGTGGTACCTATAGTCCTTCTTCGGGAGAACTGGATATAAAAGCTGTTTTTCATAACTTTGAAGCTGCGTTGGTTGCTCCGTTCCTGAACGATTTGGTAACCGATGTTTATGGAAAAATATCGGGCGATATGCAACTGTCAGGCACTTGGCCAAAGATTGATCTTATTAGTGAGAATACCAGAGTAGATCATGTGAATTTTATTATCGATTATACTAAGGTTCCCTATTCCATTTCCGGTCCCGTTCAACTTACAACGGAAGGACTTTATCTTCCCAGAGATACCCTATACGATGCAAAAGGTCAATATGCCCTCGTAAAAGGTGGTTTAAAATACAAGCATTTTCAAGATATAGAGGCAGATGTAACTATGGATTTTGTTAATTTACACGGCCTTAATCTTCAGGAAAAAGACAATGATATTTTTTACGGACAGGCCTATGCTACGGGGAACTTGCTCATAAAAGGCCCCTTTGATGATATTTTGCTGGATCTTTCCATCCGGCCCGAGCCACAAACCAGCATCCATATACCTTTGACCACTGCCATGCAAGCCAGAGAAACAAGTCTGCTTTCTTTTGCTAGTCCGGAACCCTTATATACCGGCAGAGACCCATACACATATACTCTCCAAACTAAAAGAAGTAAAAGGGAGGAAAACAACAACCTTACGCTTGCCATCAGAACAGAATTGACTACAGATGCAGAAGTGTTATTGGAAATCAATAAAGTAACAGGAGACGTCATACAAGCAAGAGGGACCGGTCTTATAAACCTGGGTTTAGATCCTAAAGAAGATGTTTTTTCCATATTGGGAGATTGTACTGTAGAAAGCGGCAGTTACCTATTTGGGCTTCAAGGTATTGTTTCTAAAAGATTTCAAATTGTGCCGGGTGGAACTGTTTCGTTTAACGGAGATATAGAAAATACATTGCTAAACCTTACGGCTTCTTACAAAACAAAGGCCTCCCTAAATACATTGCTGGCAGACACCTCTTTTGTCAGTAACAGAAGAGACGTTGACTGTCAGATACTTATGTCGGGAAATCTAATGAATCCCAACTTGAATTTTAATATCCAGTTGGATGATATTGATCCCATGACCAGAGCTCGTGTGGAAAGTGCGATGTCTACAGATGATAAAATTATGCGACAATTTGTTGCACTTCTTGTTTCAAGCAATTTCATTCCCGAGCAGGAATCCGGCATTGTGAATAACTCTAACTTGTTGTATTCCAACGCAACAGAAATTTTATCCAATCAATTGAATAACATTTTTGTACAACTGAACATTCCTCTTGACGTAGGATTTAATTACCAACCGGGGCAAAGCGGAGATATTTTTGACGTGGCCATTTCTACCCGTCTGTTTAACAACCGTGTAGTGATAAACGGCAATATGGGCAACAACCCTTACACTCGAAATGAAAGTGATTTGGTAGGCAATGTTGACATTGAGTTAAAGCTGGATGAGAAAGGCAAATTTCGTTTAAAAGCATTTAGTCATGCAGCAGACCAGTATTCTAACTACTTGGATAATACGCAGCGAAGCGGAGCCGGATTCGTATATCAAGAAGAATTCAACACGTTCCGACAATTGTGGCAGAAATGGCTAAAAATACCTTGACAAATTAAGTGCTACCGTAGAACAGCACCCGTTTCTTTATGGAAGGCTTTCAGAAGACGTTCCATGGCCTGCTCTACAAATTCGTCTGTCAACGTCTTTCCGGCATCACGAAACACCAAGTGCAGGGCATACTGTTTTTTCCCCGAAGGCACGCCTTTTCCCTCATATACATCAAACAAACTGACGCTTTGCAGTAGTTTTCTTTCCGTCTTGAACGCTGTAGTATGCAACTGCTCATACGTTATGTTTCGGTCAACTACTAATGCCAGATCTCTGTGTACTTCGGGGAACCGTGGCAATTCTTCAAATTTGATTTTTTTATTACGAATCATTTGGAAGAAAAGGTCCCAATGGAATTCTGCCATAAAAACCGGCTGTTTAATTTCCAATTCTGCAAGGCATTTTTTATTGACTTCACCAGCCTCTACCAAGGTTTTTCCATGTACAGAATAGCGGATGCCTTCTTCAAAAATATCTTCGGGTGCCTTTCCGGAACTAAACCTCATAAGATCCAACCCAAAGCTTTGGGCCAACAGTTCAACATAAGATTTCAACAAGAAAAAATCTGACGTTTGTGAAGAAGTATGCCAGTTCAGTGGCCGGTCATTCCCAGTGATAAAAAGTGTCAAACGTTCTTTTTCTATATAATCTTCCAAGTCTGTTCCCAATCCTTTTATGCGGTAAACATGACCCATTTCAAACAGTTTTAGATGGTATTGTTGCCTGTTTATGTTGCGGGATATGGTCTCTAGTCCACCCCATAAAAGCGTTTGTCTCATAACGTTAAGATCGTTACTGAGCGGATTTAGGATTTTAACGGCATTGGAAATCGGATACGTTTGTAAACCTTTGTAATACCCGGCACGTGTGAGCGAGTTGCAGAGGATCTCTCTAAAGCCCAACGAAGCCAACCTATCTCCCACAAAATCCCTTACGTGCTGTGGCACAGGTTTCTCTGCAAGACCAAAAGAAGCATTTATCCTTTCCGGAAGCTCAATGTTATTGTATCCGTATATCCTTAATACCTCTTCTACCACATCGCACTCACGGGTGACGTCTGTCCGGTATGTAGGAATACGAACTACCATACTGTTTTTACCTTCTTCTGCCTTTTCTATCTCCAGAGCTTTCAAGAGCTTATCTACTGTCTCTCGCCCTATATTCTTACCCATTAAGGCAAACATGCTGTCATACTGTAAAGCAACTTTGGCAGGAGACACAGGGTTGGGATACAAGTCAACAATACAACCTTCTACTTGTGCTCCACAAATTTCCTGCATAAGCAGCACAGCCCGTTTTAGAACATATACAGTGGCATTGGGGTCCGTCCCTCGTTCAAAACGAAACGAAGCGTCTGTTTTTAAACCGTGACGTTTAGAAGTACGTCTTATCCAGGTGGGATGAAAATAGGCAGACTCCAGAAAAATGGACGTGGTCTTTTCAGTTACACCGCTTTGTAAGCCTCCAAAGACACCTCCAATACACATGGGTTCTTTGGTATTGCAGATCATCAGATCCTGGCCATCAAGAATACGTTCTGTTTCATCTAAAGTTACAAAGCGGCTTCCGTGTTCTGCCAGCCTTACTACTACACAATCACCTTCAATTTCTCTTCTATCAAAAGCATGTAACGGTTGCCCCGTTTCTAACAGAATGTAATTGGTAATATCTACTACGTTATTAATGGGACGAATTCCCGTTAAACGCAAACGTTCCTGTAGCCACTCAGGTGAAGGGCCTACCTGTAAGTTGCTTAGCGTAATCCCACTATACCGTGGAGCAGCCTGTGGTGCTTCTACCACTACCTGTACTCCCTTTCTCTTGGGATTTTCTTTAAAAGCCGATACGTCGGGTCGGGTAAGAGGCAACTCTTTACCTTGAACATAATACCAGGCTGCCAAATCGCGCGCTACGCCATAGTGCGACGCCGCATCTATCCTGTTAGGCGTAAGTCCAATTTCAAATACTGTATAAGAAGGAAGATTCAGGTATTGTGCTGCCGGAACGCCTACCGGAGTATCTTCCGGTAACACCATAATCCCTTCATGGGAAGTACCAATACCCAGTTCATCTTCTGCACAAATCATCCCCAGTGATTCTTCTCCTCGTATCTTGCTTTTCTTAATGGTTATTTGTTCTCCTCCTGTAAAAGTCAACCGGGTTCCGAGTGTTGCCAGAAACACCTTCTGTCCGGCCGCCACATTGGGTGCGCCACATACTACGGGAACAGGTTCTCCACTACCGGTATCGACCGTTGTCAAAGACAAATGGTCCGAGTTGGGATGCGGGGTACAAGTTACTACACGTGCAGTAACCACTCCCTCAAGGCTCCCTGGGATTGATTCAGTAACTTCTACAGATTCTACTTCCAATCCAATATCGGTAAGTACTTCGGCTGTCTGCCCGGGTGTCATATCTATGGGCAGGTAATCTTTCAGCCAGTTATACAGGATTTTCATACCTTTTCTTAATCAAACAAAGTTGCTACAAAAGATTTTTTATCAAAAACCTGCAGGTCGTCTATCCCCTCGCCCAAGCCAATGAACTTAACCGGTACCTGCAACATATCACTGATCCCAATAACTACTCCTCCCTTAGCTGTTCCATCTAGTTTTGTCACAGCCAAAGCCGTCACGTCCGTTGCTTTGGAAAATTCACGAGCTTGTTGGTAGGCATTTTGTCCGGTAGAACCGTCCAGAACCAACAATACCTCATGAGGTGCATCGGGGATTTGTTTCTGCAAAACCCTTTTAATTTTTGACAATTCGTTCATCAAATGAATTTTATTATGAAGACGACCAGCCGTATCTATCAGCAAAACATCCATATCTCTTGAAAGAGCCGAGGCAAGAGAATCATAAGCTACGGCTGCCGGGTCACTACCCATGGCTTGTTTCACTATGGGAACGCCTGCACGTTCGCTCCAAACGGTCAGCTGATCAATGGCAGCCGCTCTGAATGTATCGGCTGCACCCAACAGTACTTGCTTTCCTTCTTTTTTAAGCTGTGCGGCTAACTTGCCAACGGTTGTGGTTTTTCCTGTTCCGTTAACCCCAACTACCAATACAACAAAAGGTTTCTTTGAGAAGTCAAAAGGAATAATATCGTTGGTTTCTTTGTTTTCCAGAAGCAAAGCTTCTATCTCTTCCCGCAAGTATTTGTTCAACTCCTCTGTATTCATGTACTTATCCCTTTGTACACGATCCTCTAATCTTTCAATGATCCGGAGCGTAGTATCTACTCCTACGTCAGAGGCAATCAACGCCTCTTCCAAATCATCCAACACCTTATCATCTACCCTGGAACGACCTATTACCGCTCTTGACAAACGGCTGAACAAACCTTTCTTTGTCTTCTCCAATCCTTTATTGAGAGTTTTCTCCGACATCTTTGAAAAACATAAGATTGCAAATATAAGAAAAAACAGGGTGCCCGTAAACTTAAAAAAGCTCCCGTGGGGAGCTTTTTAGAAAATTACCTGGTTTACAGGTTTCTATTTTAAAGGGATATGTACTTTATTTAGATGCAAAAAATTCATTTTCTTTTTCTATGGGGACAATGTCTTCTTGAAAAATATACGCTCCGCTACGTTTTGAACGAACCATGCGAATGCATTTTACATTGCCCTTGCCCACCGTTCTGTCTTTCAATGTTGCAACTGCTTTCTTTGCCATAGGTATACTGTTTAATTATTTAATCTCTCTATGAATAGTGACCCTTTTAAGAAAGGGATTGTATTTCTTACGCTCCAATCTTTGCGTAGTGTTCTTTTTATTTTTTGTGGTTATGTAACGAGACATGCCCGGAACTCCACTTTCTCTTTGCTCCGTACATTCCAAAATGACTTGTACTCTGTTTTCTTTCTTTGCCATAAGCCGAAAAATTTAAACTATGTCAATCAAACCTTTTTCTTTGGAAGCTTTTAAAACAGCATCCAATCCTTTTTTATTGATGGTGCGGATCCCGGCAGCAGTTACTTTTAATGTAACATAACGTCCTTCTGCTTCTGACCAGAAACGTTTTGTTCTTAAATTAGGAGCAAATTCACGTTTTGTTCTGCGTTTTGAGTGGGACACCTTGTTTCCAACCATCCTCTTCTTACCTGTAACTTGACATACTCGTGCCATGGATTCTGTATTTATTTGATTTTATTTACTTTTAGGGGGCTGCAAATATCTGCATTTTTTTTGTAAACCCAAAATTTATTTAAATCTGACCTTCAATAACCTGTCCCAGCGAATACCGGAAGGAAGTGACTTGTATTTATCTATTGAAAACCAGACAATCAGTGGATTGCCCACAATTCTGTCTTCCGGGACAAAACCCCAGTAGCGTGAATCAAGTGAATTGTGTCGGTTATCACCCATCATAAAGTAATAATCCATGGCAAAGGTATATTCAGAAGTTTCTTCACCGTCAATGTAATAAACTCCATTCACTTCTTCCAGTGTATGGCCTTCATAAGTAGTAATAATACGCCTAAACAAAGGTAAGTTCCGGGGAGTTAACACTACTGTAGTCCCTGCTTTTGGAATCCAAAGTGGACCGTAATTATCTCTTGTCCAAGGGTAATCATCCGAAACAACAAAAGGAAATAAAACCAGTTGCGAATCCGGATAATCCGGAGGGAAAACATCTACATTCTGGATGACAGACACAACATTCCTCAAGGTTTGTAATTCTTCTGCCAACGCACGGTTTAGCGGAACAGAAGCATACCCGGGAATCCTGTTATCAAAATGAGCCTCTACCGGTGAAACACGGTATTTATTTAATAAACGCTGATTCAAAGGCTGCCCGTCTGTAATTACAGTATACGTATTGCGAATCCCGGAAAAATCCGGCTGTGGCAATCCGTTTACATATACTTTTCCGTCACGTAGCTCCAGGGTGTCACCTGCAATGGCAACACACCTCTTAACGTAATTATCTTCTTTCCCTACCGGCCTTACTTTTACGGGTCCGTAATGATCCAGTGTAGTTTTATGCCCATTCAGTCGTACGTGTGTATAATAGTCGTCTGTTGGGTAATGAATCAAAACGGTATCTCCGTGTGGAAAATTAAAGACTACCATATCGTCTCTGCTTACCTTCTTAAATCCCGCCATACGTTTGTAAGGACGCTCAATAAGCCTGGAATAAGACTCTTTCCCAAAAATCACATTGTGGGTAAGAGGTACAGTCAGAGGATTCTGAGGTCTTTTAGGACCGTATTTTATTTTCCCTACAAATAAATAATCCCCCGTCATCAAGGTGTTCTCCATAGAAGAAGTAGGGATCATATACGCTTCAAAGAAGAAGGATTTTACGAAAGTAGCAGCTACCAAGGCAAAAATAATGGCATCCAGCCAATCGAGCCATACGTTTCGTTTTTCTCCTTTTTCATAATTCTTTTTCCAAAACGCCCATTTGACCTTTTTTGTAATGTAAAGATCAAAGATAACAAGCAACCCCAAAAGCCACCAAAAACTTCCCAGCCAGATGACCCAAATGAGGTACGCTGCGGCTACCAGAGAAAACTTGATCCAGCGGTTCAAAACTTGTCTATTTTAGAGATTTTACGATGGCTTCAAATGCCTGGGGATTGTTCATGGCCAGATCTGCCAAAACTTTACGGTTTAGGCCAATATTTGATTTGTTCACTTTCCCCATAAATTGAGAATAAGACATTCCGTGCATACGGGCAGCTGCATTGATGCGCTGAATCCATAAAGCCCGGAAGGATCTTTTTTTGTTTTTACGGTCACGGTAGGCATAAGTCAAACCTTTTTCGTACGTATGCTTAGCTATTGTCCATACGTTACCACGTGCCAGAAAATTTCCCTTCGTCTGTTTTAAAATTTTTTTTCGCCTGGCTTTTGAGGCCACTGCATTTACCGATCTTGGCATAATAAAATTCGTTGCGGTTGTCAGCGTTCTCCTCCTCCGAGATACTTGTTCAGCTGGGCAACCTGGTTATTTACTTAGCTTTGTTATACGCAAAGCAATTTTTTGATACGCTTCTCATCGGCTTTATCTACCAAACCGGTATAAGCCAGATTGCGTTTTTGTTTTTTTGTTTTTTTAGTCAAAATATGACTATGGTATGCGTGTTTCCGCTTGATTTTTCCGGTACCTGTTAGCTTAAAACGCTTTTTAGCACCGGAGTTGGTTTTCATTTTTGGCATAAAGTTCCTCCTTTAATTGTTACTTCTTCTTCACGTTCGTTTTTATAGGCGCAATCATCATGATCATGCGCTTTCCTTCAAGTTTTGGCATTTGTTCTGCCTTTCCGTGTTCTTCCAGATCTACAGCAAACCTTAATAGCAATTTTTCTCCCTGTTCTGTAAATACAATGGACCTTCCTCTAAAAAAGACAAACGCCTTTACTTTTGCACCGTCTTTAAGAAACTCTATAGCATGCTTTAGTTTAAACTGGTAATCGTGTTCATCTGTATTGGGTCCAAAACGTATTTCTTTGACTATTACCCTGGACGCATTGGCCTTCATCTCTTTTGCTTTCTTCTTTCTTTGGTACAAAAACTTCTGGTAGTCCATAATCTTACAAACGGGGGGATCTGCCTGAGCAGATATCTCCACCAGATCCAGGTTCATTTTCTCTGCCATTTTCAAGGCTTGAGCTATAGGGTAAATGCCCTGTTTTTCAATATTATCACCCACCACACGAACTTGCGGTGATGTGATTTCTGCATTTGCCCTTGGCCCATCCTCCTGCCGCGGGGACCTGTGGTAACTCCTGTTACCAGGCCTCCTTTGCGGAGCAGGCTTTGGTCTGTAAGATGTTGCGATAGTTGTTTCCTCCTTATTAATTACTAATTTGTTAATTCTTTAATTTCTTTCCGTAGTAATGTAACAAATTCCTCTAACATCATGACACCTTGGTCTCCTTCTCCTTGGCGCCGTACAGAAACCGTACCGGCTGTCTCTTCTTTTTCTCCAACAACCAGCAGGTAGGGAATTCGTTTTAATTCATTTTCTCTAATGCGCTTACCTACAGTTTCGTTCCTTTGGTCAATAGAGGCGCGAATATCGGAATTATTCAAGAAATCACAAACTTTTTTTGCAAAATCATTGAATTTTTCACTTAAAGGTAACACAACTACTTGTTCGGGAGCCAGCCATAGCGGGAATTTTCCGGCAGTATGTTCCAACAGCACAGCTATAAAACGTTCCATAGATCCAAAAGGAGCTCTGTGTATCATTACCGGTCTGTGCTTTTTGTCATCGGCTCCAACATACTCCAATTCAAAACGTTCAGGCAGGTTGTAATCTACCTGAATGGTGCCCAATTGCCATTTTCTCCCAAGGGCGTCCCGTACCATGAAATCTAATTTAGGTCCATAAAAAGCCGCTTCTCCATATACTACTTGAGTTTCCAGCTGTCTTTCTTCTACGGCTTCCAAAATAGCCTTTTCTGCTTTTTCCCAGTTTTCGTCTGTTCCAATGTATTTTGATTTATCTTCCTTGTCACGTAAAGATATCTGAATAGTATAGTCATCAAAGCTGAGCGTCTTAAATATATATAATACAATATCTATGACTTTACAAAACTCCTCCTTCAGCTGATCCGGTCTGCAGAAAATATGTGCATCGTCTTGGGTAAACCCGCGAACTCGTGTGAGTCCGTGCAGTTCTCCGCTTTGTTCGTAGCGGTAAACCGTACCAAACTCTGCCAAACGTACGGGCATGTCTTTGTAGGAACGTGGCTTGGATCTGTATATTTCACAATGGTGTGGACAGTTCATAGGTTTTAATAAAAACTCTTCCCCCTCATGAGGAGTTTTTATAGGTTTAAAACTGTCCTGGCCATATTTAGCATAATGTCCGCTCGTTACATACAGTTCTTTCTGACCTATATGAGGAGTTATCACTTGTTCATAACCGTGTTCTTTCTGTACTTTTTTCAGAAAGTTTTCCAACCGTTCCCTAAGGGCAGCTCCTCGCGGAAGCCACAAAGGAAGCCCTTGTCCCACTTTTTGTGAAAAAGCAAACAGTTCCAGTTCTCTTCCCAACCTCCTGTGGTCTCTTTTTTTAGCTTCTTCCAGCATTTTCAAGTATTCGTCCAACAGAGATTTTTTGGGGAACGTAATTCCATATACACGGGTAAGCATCTGCCTGTTCTCATCTCCCCTCCAGTAAGCTCCTGCAATGGAAGTGAGTTTTATGGCTTTAATACCGGTAGTGTCGGGAATGTGCGGCCCTTTACATAAATCAGTAAAAGATCCGTTGGTATAAAAGGTAATGGTTCCGTCTTCCAGATCATTAATCAACTCACGTTTGTAGGGGTCTTCTTTTTCCTTGTAAATTTCCAACGCCTCTTTCTTACTTATTTCTTTTCGTTCAAACGATTGTCCTGTACGAGCCATTCGAAACATTTCTTTTTCTACCACTTGCAAATCGGCTTCTGTCAGTTGACGGTCCCCCAGATCTATATCGTAATAGAACCCATTTTCAACAGCCGGACCAATCCCAAACTTGATTCCCGGAAAAAGGTTTTCCAAAGCCGCAGCCATCAGGTGTGACGAGGAGTGCCAAAAGACTTGCTTCCCCTCTTCGTCTTCCCACTTCAAGAAGCGTACAGATACGTCCTCTGTTAAAGACATTCTGATATCAGTAACCTCACCGTCAATTTTCATAGCCAACACTTCTGCTGCCAAACGAGGACTAATGTCCCGGGCAATTTCCATGCCCGTAATTCCTTTTTTATATTTTTTTGTTTTCCCGTCCGGAAATGTAATTGTAATCATGTATTGTACTTATAAAGTTGTTTTTTGTTCTAACTTACAAAGTTAGGTATTTTTTAAAAATTTTGGTTACTTTGTGACCTATATATCTCAAACAAACTACAGATGAATCAGAATTTTTGGAACAAGGCCGCCATATACGGTATCCTACTGGCCCTCATTACCATTTTCTTTACCGTTTTACAAACGGTCTTACCCACAAGCAGTAAAATGCTGGGGTTTGTACTTTGGGCTGTCAAACTGGCCGGAACGCTTGGATTGTTATTTTACGTAATGAAAGCTTATGGTAAAGAAAAAGAAACGTATACTTATTCAGATGCTTTCAAATTTGGCCTTGCCATTTCTTTCTGTTCATCCCTAATCGCAGCCGGTTATTACTATTTGCATATTATGTTTCTGTTTCCCGATTTTATTTCCCAATTCACAGATGCCTTATACATGGGATTGGAACAAGCCGGAGCCACAAATACAGATATTAATATAGACAAGCTTCTGGATCGTATGCCTGTTATTGTTACGGTATTTCAACTGATATATTTCAACATCCTGGGGCTTCTTTGGTCTTCTATATTAGCCAACGGAACCAGGCACAAAGTAAACGTAACTCCATTTGATTAACTGATTATCCCATGAACCTTTCCATTGTCATTGCATTGTACAACGAGCGGGAATCGCTTCCGGAGTTGTTGGAGCGTATCCAAAGCGTTCTTAGCAAACCGCTAGGTAAGCAGGAGAGCGACACTTTGCCGGAGTATGAAATCATCTTTATAGACGACGGTAGTACAGACGGGTCTTGGGATTTTATTTCCAGTAAAGCAGAAGAAGACAAGCGGGTACGTGGCATAAAATTTCGTCGCAATTACGGAAAATCAGCCGCTTTGTACTGTGGTTTTCAAGCAGCAAAAGGGCAGGTAATAGTTACTATGGATGCCGACCTTCAAGACGATCCTGCAGAGATTCCGGATTTATATAATATGGTGGCAGACGGTACGTACGACTTGGTATCGGGCTGGAAAAAGAAGCGTAAAGACAGGATCTTTACTAAAAATATTCCTTCACGTATATACAACGCTACAGCCAGAGCCGTTACAGGTATCAAGTTACATGATATGAACTGCGGACTAAAAGCGTACCGCAAAGAAGTCATTAAAAACATAGAGGTATACGGAGAAATGCACCGTTACATACCGTATCTGGCTAAAGAAGCCGGCTTTACAAAAATTGGAGAGAAACCGGTAGTACATGCTCGCCGTAAATACGGAAAGAGTAAGTTTGGGTTGAGCCGTTTTGTAAACGGATACCTAGACTTGTTAACGTTATGGTTTTTAGCTCGTTTTGGTAAAAGACCCATGCACATTTTTGGTCTCTTTGGGTCACTCATGTTTTTAGCAGGCGGTATCATTGCCCTGTGGCTGATTATTCAAAAAATCTACTGGCAATCCCACGGAATGCCTTATAGACCGGTTACGGACCAGCCACTTTTCTACCTGGCTCTTTTGGCCGTTGTATTGGGTCTACAGCTGTTTCTTGCCGGTTTCATTGGAGAACTAATCACCCGAAACGCTTCTGAAAGAAACAAGTACCACATTTCCGATGAGCGCTAAACCAGCAGCTCTGTTTTACAGATGTATACACCGGTCAGCCGCTTGAGCAGCTGCTTCCATAATGCTTTCGCTCATAGTGGGGTGAGGAAAAATGGTTTGCTTAAGATCGTAAGCAGTAATTTGTTTTCCCCGTGCCGCTACCAAAGGTCCTATCATTTCCGTAGCATGAGCTCCCACTATATGTGCCCCCAGTAGACGGTCATCTGTTGCATCAAATACCAGTTTTACAAAACCATCTCTCTCTCCTGCAGCAGTAGCTTTTCCGGAGGCTGTAAACGGGAACTTTCCAATTTTTACGGCTATGTCTTTCTCTTTGGCTTCTTTTTCACGTAATCCAAAAGAGGCGATCTCGGGAGTAGCATAGATACAGCCCGGTACACTGTCGTAATCTACATCGGGCGTTTCCAGTCCGGCTATACGTTCTACACAGCAAATGGCCTCTGCAGAGGCAAGATGTGCCAGAGCTGGAGTAGAAAGGACATCTCCCACCGCATAAATCCCCGGAACTGTAGTCATAAAGTTTTTATCTACCACAATTCTCCCTCGGTTCATTTCTACTCCTAACTCTTCCAGCCCCATATTACCCGTGTTGGGGATTACTCCTACCGCTGAAAGGACAACCTCGGCTTCTACATATTCTTTCCCTTTCTTTGTTTTAATTTCCAATTTGCATCCTTTCTCAAATTTTTCTGCATTCGTAACAGCGGCTGAAGTCATTACTTTTATGCCTGCCTTCCGGAACGAGCGGCTCAATTGCGCAGCTATATCGGTATCCTCTGTAGGAACCAGTTGATCCAAGTACTCTATAAGAGTTACCTTAGTTCCCATGGAATGATAGAAATAAGCAAGTTCTGTACCTATGGCACCGGAACCTATCACGGCCATGGTTTCCGGTATTCTTTCAGGAATCAATGCCTGACGGTACCCTATGATTTTTTTGCCGTCAATAGAGGCTCCCGGAAGCGAGTTTGGCTTTGCTCCGGTAGCTATCAATATGTTTTTTGCTTCTATGGTACGTTCGCCAACAAGTACTTTACCTTGGGTCTGTATGCTTCCACGTCCATGAACTACCTTCACTTTGTTTTTCTTCAGCAGGTATTCTACTCCTTTGGCCATTTGTGAAGAAACTTGCCTGCTCCTGGTTACTATGGCTTCCAAATCGGGTTCCACAGTACCTGCAAGGTTTACTCCATAGGCAGATGAATTTCTGGAGAGTTGTAACACTTCAACACTCCTGAGTAACGCTTTTGTGGGAATACATCCCCAGTTTAAACATACCCCACCCAGAGGGCCTCTTTCAATAACCACAGTTTTGAAACCTAACTGCGAAGCACGGATAGCCGCCACATATCCTGCAGGCCCCGAACCAATAATTGCTAAATCGTATACCATATAAATCTTATGAATTGAAATGAATTAAACGTTTCTACCGTGACAATGTTTGAATTTTTTTCCGCTTCCACAAGGACAAGGTTCGTTCCTACCCACTTGTTTTTCTACATGAACGGGAGCATTCGACCTGGGTTCTGCCGATTGTGTTAACAAGTCGGGGCGCGAGGTCTGTGTCTGGCTCATATCTGTCCTCCTGCTTTGGCTCTCTGCTTTATCCAACCTGTCCTGATCGGTACGTAAAGGAATATGAGCTTTGAGCAAAAAAGAAAGCACTTCGCGTGCAATCTTTTCCAGCATTTGGCTAAAAAGGTTAAAACTTTCCAGTTTATAAACAAGTAACGGATCTTTCTGTTCGTAAGTAGCGCTTTGAACAGATTGCTTCAAGTCGTCCATATCCCTTAGGTGTTCCTTCCAATATTCGTCTATCATCACCAGGTTGATGGTTTTATTAATGGCACGCATCAATTCTTTCCCTTTGCTATCGTACGCCTTCTTAAGGTTTACGATAACCTGGTAAATACGTTTTCCGTCACCTACCGGTACCACTACGTTTTCATACGTGGCCCTCTGAGTTTCATAAATTCTTTTCATGATGGGCCAAGCCTGCTTTACCAACGCTTCTGACCTTCTGTTGTAGGACTTGTAAATTTGTTCGGACAACTCCTCGGACAACTGAGCAGTATGGCTTTCTTTAAAGAACTCCCGGCTCATCCCACACTCAATGGATATTTGTCGAATAAGCTCATGGTTAAAACTGTCGTAATCCATTCCGTCCATCTGCTGAACAAAAGCATCTGCAAAATCAGACATCATGTTGGCTACGTCCACATCTACCCTTTCTCCATACAATGCGTTACGCCGTCTTGTATAAATTACTTCGCGTTGCGAATTCATTACGTCGTCATACTCCAGAAGCCTTTTCCTAACCCCAAAGTTGTTTTCTTCTACTTTCTTTTGCGCTCTTTCTATGGAATTTGACAACATGGAATGTTGCAGCACTTCCCCTTCTTGCATGCCCATTTTATCTACTACCGATGCAATTCTTCCGCTGCCAAAAAGCCGCATAAGGTCGTCTTCCAACGAAACAAAAAAGGCAGAAGATCCCGGGTCTCCCTGACGTCCGGCACGACCACGCAACTGCCTGTCCACTCGACGGCTGTCATGACGTTCCGTTCCCACAATAGCCAACCCTCCTGCTTCACGCACTCCCTCCCTTAGTTTAATATCGGTTCCCCTTCCTGCCATGTTCGTTGCAATGGTAACAGCCCCTGCATGCCCGGCTCCTGCCACAATTTCTGCTTCTCTGGCATGCTGCTTGGCATTCAGCACGTTGTGCTTAATACCTCGCATTTTCAACATCCGACTTAACAATTCAGATACTTCCACAGAAGTAGTACCTACAAGTACCGGCCTTCCGTTTTTTGTGAGATCTGTAATCTTATCTATGACCGCGTTGTATTTTTCCCGTTTTGTCTTATAAATCAGATCGTCTTCATCTTTACGTACTACAGGACGGTTGGTAGGAATAACTACTACGTCCAGTTCGTATATAGACCAAAATTCACCCGCTTCTGTTTCTGCTGTTCCTGTCATACCGGCCAACTTGTGGTACATTCTGAAATAATTCTGAAGCGTAATAGTAGCAAACGTCTGGGTGGCAGCCTCTACTTTTACACGTTCTTTAGCTTCTATAGCCTGGTGCAAACCGTCAGAGTAACGCCTTCCTTCCAGAACACGACCCGTTTGTTCATCTACAATCTTAATTTTATTATCTACTACAATGTATTCCACGTCTTTATCAAACATGGCATAAGCCTTCAACAGCTGATTGACTGTATGAACTCTTTCCGATTTTACGGCATATTCACCAAGCAGTTCATCTTTAGCTGCTTCTTTTTCTTGTACACTTAAATCTTTCTTTTCCAGTTCAGAAATTTCCGTTCCAATATCAGGTAAGATAAAGAAGGTGGAATCGCTCATTTTCTTAGCAATCAGATCGTGTCCTTTTTCTGTCAGATCAACAGAGCGCAACTGTTCCTCAATCACAAAATACAGGTCGTCTGTGATCAGGTGCATTTGCTTGTTGTTGTCTTGCATGTAAAAGTTTTCTGTCTTCTGCAGCAGTTGTTTTATTCCGGTCTCGCTCAAGTATTTAATCAGAGGGTTGTATTTGGGAAGACCTTTAAAAGCCCTAAGCAGCAGCTTGCCTCCATTTTCTTCATCTCCTTCTCCTATCAACTTGCGTGCTTCTGCCAGCAGCTGCTGAACAAGGGAACGTTGTGCCGTATACAGCTGTTCTACTATGGGGCGAAATTCGTTAAACTGCTGATCGTCTCCCCTGGCCACAGGTCCCGAAATAATCAACGGCGTACGAGCGTCGTCTACCAATACCGAGTCTACCTCGTCCACAATAGCATAGTGGTGTTTCCTTTGTACCAGGTCGTCGCGGTTTATGGCCATATTGTCCCGCAGGTAGTCAAAGCCAAATTCGTTGTTCGTTCCAAACGTGATATCTGCACGGTAGGCTTTTTTTCTTTCTTCTGAATTGGGTTGGTGCTTATCAATGCAATCTACTTTCAGACCATGAAATTCATAAAGAGGCCCCATCCATTCTGCATCTCGGCGCGATAAATAATCGTTAACCGTTACAATATGCACTCCTTTCCCTGCCAGTGCATTCAAAAACACCGGAAGCGTTGCTACCAACGTTTTTCCTTCACCGGTAGCCATCTCTGCGATTTTTCCCTGATGAAGTACTACTCCGCCTATAAGCTGGACATCGTAATGTACCATGTCCCATGTGATCATATTACCTCCCGCCATCCATTGGTTTTGCCAAACAGCCTTGTCTCCACGGATCTCTACGTAATCTCTGTGAGTAGACAACTGTCTGTCAAAGTCGGTAGCAGTCACTTCTATTGAGGTGTTGTCATTGAATCGCCTAGCCGTAGATTTCATAATGGCAAAAGCTTGCGGAAGTACCTTATCAAGTACTTCTTCAATCTTAATGTCAATCTTCTTTGTGAGCTTATCTACCTCTGTTGCCAGTACTTCTTTTTTGTCAATTTCAATTTCTACATCTTCCAACTGTTCCCTTAGGAAAGCCTTCTGTTTTTCATCTTCCGCAATAAACTCTTCAATGATTAGCCTGATTTTCTGTGTTTCTTCACGTAAGGCATCGGAGTCTAATGGGTCTATTCGTTCGTATTCTTTTTTGATCTTTTCAACATAAGGGGTCAATTGCTTTAGATCCCTATCTGCTTTAGAACCAAAAATTTTCCCAATAAAATCTATTAATGAAGCCATAGGTAATGCTTAATATTACTATTTCAGATAACTTACAAAGTTACACTTTTTCTGTATGTAAAAGAAAAGGCCGGCTGAAAACATTTCAGCCGGCCTTTGACCGGACGTAATCATTCCGAATTTGTTAAGACTCCGGATTATTCAGCTAAAATAGCTCCGACCGGACAAACTGCAGCGCAAGCCCCACAATCAATGCATTCATCTGCATCAATTACGTAAATATCCCCGGCAGAAATTGCGTCAACGGGACATTCATCAATACAAGTTCCACATGCTGTGCAGTCTTCAGTAATTCTGTGTGCCATGGTAAAAAAATTGACTAATGGTTATAAATAATTCTGCAAATATATGAATTAAATTCTTACTACCTTTGTAAAAAGACAAGTATTAGGGTATGAAGCTGCTTCTTTTCCTATTTACAGCCGTTTTACTGCAAAGCCCCACCGTAGAACAAGAAAGTAACGACAACAGGGTGGTATTTGATAAAACCATTCATGACTTCGGGGATTTTAGAATCGACGACGGTCCCAAGTCACATACGTTTACATTTACCAACAAATGGGACAAGCCCATTGTGATTCAAACCGTAGTTTCTTCCTGCGGTTGTGCCGCTCCGGAATGGACAAGAGCACCGGTTAAACCGGGTGAAAAAGGAACAATCAAGGTTACCTTTAGTAACGACCAGGGTCCCTACCCTTTTGATAAATCTTTAGCTGTTTATATAGCCGGATTTCCTCGCCCTTATGTATTACGTATTCGTGGGGTTGTACATAGAAAAAAAGTATCTATAACCCAAACACATCCCGTGGTTATGGGTTCTCTAAGGCTTCGAAGACAACTCTTAGAAATGGGACAGATTAACCAGGGAGCGACAAAAACAGACTCTATAGAAATCATTAATACCGGGAAAAAACCAGTTTTCTTAAAAGCTATAAGCAATCACCCTAACTTGGTGTTGCAACTGCCCGGCACACGCCTAGATCCCAAAGAAAGGGGCTTCATTCGCTACACGATAGATACTAAAAACAAAGAGGAATGGGGAGATGTTATTTACCATGCACAGCTAATCCTCAATGATAAAAAAGACCCGTTGCATGTGGTAACAGTAAAAGCATCTGTTAAAATGAATACGGCCGGATTAACAGCGGCAGATAAAAAAAGAGCTCCTCTTCCGCAAATGAGTAAAAGCGCTATTGATTTTAATGTTGCTTCTGCAGGTTCCCCAATCAGAGCAGATTTTGTTCTTTTTAACAAAGGAAAAAGCACGCTAGTTATCTATAAAATAGATACTAGTCACCCTAACATCAAAGTGACTATGAACCAACAGGTGCTTCCGGGCTCAAGCACTCCTGTGAACGTAGTTATTCCAGAAGAGGCGGTCAAAGATACCGGCGAAGTAATTTATACCGTCAGCCTTACAACGAATGCCCCTTCCAGACCTACCATAAATTTATTGGTTTACGGTCGTATAAAATAATTGATAAAGTATGGACCCTTGTAAAAATATAGATTCTGCACTAAAAGTAAATGAAGGAGTACCACAACCTCCGGCTATTAACCCAAGGGCTCTTCATATCATAAAGAAAAGACCGGGTAAAAATCCGGATATCTCTGTCTTGCTGGAAGGCATACGAAAAGGAGACATTCCTATGCTGGCCCGGGCCATTACGCTAGTTGAAAGCACATTAAACAAAGACAGAGAAAAAGCAAGAGAGCTGATATCTGCTTGCTTGCCTTATTCAGGAAACTCCATACGAGTGGGTATCACCGGAGTTCCCGGTGTGGGTAAAAGTACATTCATAGAAACTTTTGGAAAACACATAACGGCTGCTGGGCATAAATTAGCTGTTCTAGCCATTGATCCCAGCAGTGGAAAAAGCAAGGGGAGCATTTTGGGTGATAAAACACGTATGGAGACCCTTGCCAATGACCCCCATGCTTTCATAAGACCTTCTCCCAGCGGAGGATCTCTTGGAGGAGTTGCCCGTAAAACAAGAGAATCTGTAATCTTATGTGAAGCAGCCGGCTTCGATACTATTTTTATTGAAACGGTAGGAGTTGGCCAATCAGAAACAGTTGTCCATTCCATGACGGATTTTTTCTTACTGCTTATGTTGACCGGTGCCGGTGATGGCCTTCAGGGCATAAAACGTGGAATTATGGAAATGTCGGACTTGTTGGTAATTCATAAAGCAGACGGAAATAACATAGATAAAGCAAGCCAGGCGCAGTCATTATATCAGGGAGCTCTCCAACTTTTCCCGCCTTCTCCTTCCGGATGGATTCCTCTTACCTTGACCGCCTCTTCACTGGAGAATACAGGAATGGAAGAAATCTCCAAAACCATACATCAGTATATGAGCCTGACAAAAGAAAATGGGTTCTTCTATAAGCAACGGGCAGAACAATCGGTTCACTGGATGAGAGAAAGTATTGAAGATTACTTATTATCAGACTTTTATAACAATCCGAGTATAAAAGACGAATGGATCCGTATGGAGCGAAAGGTAAGGGAGGGTAAAATAGACTCTTTTAGTGCAGCAGCACATATAGTAAAGCTCTTATAAGTTAATAAGCCATTTCACTTATGTGGTTGACCGAGATTATCAAGCAAAGCATACTCATTACCGGTCTGGTTATGGTAATGATGATTTTTATTGAATACATAAACATCACCAGCAAAGGAATTGCTCTGGAAAAATTGCAAAACAAGCCGTTGTTGCAAATTTTACTTTCAGCCTTCCTTGGAGTACTTCCCGGTTGCAGCGGAGGTTTTGTGGTAGTCAGTTTGTATACGCATAATCTGGTCTCTTTTGGAGCTTTGGTAGCTATGATGATAGCTACTGCCGGTGACGAGTCTTTTCTTATGTTGGCCATCATGCCTAAAACCTCTCTGGTTCTTTTTGCCTCTCTTTTTGTTCTTTCCATTATAACAGGCTTGCTGGTAAACAAGTTTGTACGCAAAGTTCCGTTTGTGTGTTGCCCGGAAAACTTCAATATTCACACGCACATTCATGAAAACCATACAGACCATGAGGGCCGGGATGAACCAAGTGTTTGGGGAACGTTTGGCAATAATTTTAAAAAGCCGGGAGCCAAACGTCTGCTCCTGCTTTTAGGGCTGATGCTTTTTATTGTCAGTATTTTTACAGGGTTTTTAGAACACGAACATCACGGGCAAGAACACCTTCATCCTTCCCTTTTTTCTGAAGAATGGCTCAACCTTATATTTGCAGGCTTGTCGCTTGTAACTCTTGTATTCATGCTATTTTCAACACGTCACTTTATTGAAGAACACGTTTGGAATCACATTATAAAGCATCATTTTTTAAAAATCCTGCTTTGGACATCTGGGACGTTGCTTGTAATCCATTTTTTGGTAGGCAGTTTAGATATAACACAATGGATGCATGAGCAATATTGGATAGTTTTATCCTTGGCAATTCTCATTGGTATAATTCCAACTTCGGGCCCCCATCTGGTTTTTGTAACACTTTTTGCAACAGGCACTCTCCCCTTTAGTATACTTCTGGCAAACAGTATTGTTCAGGAAGGACATGCCGGACTCCCTCTATTGGCAGAAACAAAAAAGGGCTTTTTTCTTGCTAAAGCCCTTAAAATTGCTCTGGCGCTTTTGGTAACGGCAAGTATACGTCTTGTGGGTGCCTGGTAAATGATGCCGGGATAGGGTACTTTACTGGTTCATGGTAATCAAAAACTCTTTGTTGTCTTCCGTTCTCATAAGCCGGTCTTTCATAAACTCCATAGCTTCAACAGAATTCATGTCTGCCAGATAGTTACGTAAAATCCAGACGCGGTTAAGTGTATCTTTTTCCATTAGCAAGTCTTCCCTACGTGTAGAACTGAGCGTTACATCTACAGCAGGGAAAATACGCTTGTTAGACAACCTTCTATCCAACTGCAGCTCCAGATTACCGGTTCCTTTAAATTCCTCGAAAATCACCTCGTCCATTTTGGAGCCTGTATCAATCAAAGCCGTAGCCAAAATGGTAAGCGATCCTCCGTTTTCAATGTTCCGGGCAGCTCCAAAAAAGCGTTTGGGTTTTTGCAAAGCGTTAGCATCTACTCCACCGCTCAACACTTTACCGCTAGCCGGTTGTACAGTATTAAATGCCCTGGCCAGCCGAGTAATACTGTCTAGCAGAATTACCACATCGTGACCGCATTCTACCAGACGCTTGGCCTTTTCCAAAACAATCCCGGCTACTTTTACGTGCCTTTCTGCAGATTCATCAAAAGTAGAAGCAATAACCTCGGCTCTTACGTTACGTGCCATATCGGTCACTTCTTCCGGACGTTCATCTATAAGCAACACTATCATATACACCTCGGGATTGTTGTCTGCTATGGCATTTGCCAAAGACTGAAGCAGTACTGTCTTTCCGGTCTTAGGCTGCGCCACAATTAAACCACGTTGACCTTTCCCAATGGGCGTGAACAAATCCACAATGCGGTTAGAAAGCGTATTGTGCCCTTTGGAGGTGATATCAAATTTCCGATCGGGGAAGAGAGGAGTAAGGAAATCGAAAGGTACCCGATCCCTAATAAACTCGGGTTGACGTCCATTGATTTCATGAATTTTGACTAAAGGAAAAAATTTTTCGTTTTCTTTAGGAGGTCTAATCTCTCCACTAACCGTATCACCTGTTTTCAGACCATACATTTTAATCTGTTGCTGAGACAAGTATATATCATCGGGGGAGTTTAAGTAGTTGTAATCAGAGGAACGAAGAAACCCATATCCGTCCGGCATGATTTCCAGTACGCCAACAGCCCTAACAACTCCTTCGTACTCAGGCTTTTTAGCACTATGCTCCTGCCTCTGCTTTTGAACGTCTTTTGCAATAGTCTGACGGGCAGTCTTTGTTTCTTCCTCTTTTTTTACCTCTTTCTTTTCAGGATCTTGAACTTTTCTGGGTCTGCCTCTTGGCCTGGGGGCAGGCTTTACTTCGGGACCCGCTTCCTTTCCAGTTTCTTCTTTAGGAAGCTCAGCTTTTGCTTGTTTAGTCTCCTTCTTTTCTTCTTTCTTAGCCTCATCAGATGCCTTTGTATCGGTCTTCTTGGCTTCTACCTTTTTAGTTTCAACGGCTTTTTTTGTGTCGACCTTTTTCTGAGTTTCCGGCTTCTTGGGGTCAGACTTTTTGGTTTCTGGCTTTTTGGGTTCTGGCTTTTTGGGTTCTGGCTTTTTGGGTTCTGGTTTTTTGGGCTCTGCCTTTTTGGTATCTGAAGCTTTCTTTACTTCTTCTGCGGCTTTAGGCTCTTTTCCGTCAGTAGGTTTTTTCTCTACGTTCGAATCTTTTGCCTTTGTTTTAGCGGCCCGTGGCGGAGCTTGTTTTTTAGGTTTAGAAGTATCCTTCTCAGAGGCAGCAGCAGCTCCTGTTTCTGCCTGTACATCTAGAATCTGATAAATCAGATCGTTTTTGGCATAGGTGTCCAATTTTTTGATACCCAATGCCTTTGCAATTCCATGGAGCTCTTCCATAGACTTGTTGCTAAGCTCAATAATATCGTACATTCAAAATGTGTTAAAGTAGTTGGATAATAGCTATGAAATAAAAGCTAAGATGTTACAAATATATAAAAATTTTAATTATCCCAGAAACTCGAGCTCTTTTTATACTGTAAAACATCGGCAAGGGCAGATGCTTTTGCTGCAATTCTAAAACTCCAGCTTTCCCATTGTCCGTTAGGTACCCAAGAGAAAGAAATCTGGAAACAATGTAAGTCATAAGTAGCACTTAACTGCGTTGTAGTAAGTTTAAATTTCATCAAATCAAGCCCACTTCTTACGTTTATATTAAAGTCTTTCGTAATTTTCACTTGTGCAGAAAAACCTAAGGTTTGTGTGAAATTGTGATTTGTGTTAAGTATCTCGTTTGCGTAAGTATAAGACTTGTTATAAGAAAAACTGTAATTAAAGTTAACAGACCACGGAATTTCGGGGTCCATATAATAAACCCAACCCCCGGGTATATAAGCCCCCGTGTGCGGATCTTCATATACCAACTGATAAGCACTGTTTTTGCTGTCTTTACCTCCACCGTTGAAAGAATAGGCGGTAGAAAAACTGGCATTGGTTAATCTGGCCGGACTCCCTGCTTTGAGCAAATTCAGTGTATTGATTCGTTGCCCTTGATCATTAACAGCATAAGGGTCAAAGACAGCATTGGCATTGATACCCATTTTTTCAAAAATGGAAGTGGAAAGCGTCACATTAATGTTGGATAGCTTCATAGAATCTGCAAGAAAATTGTAGGAACCACTAAGGGATAGGTTGTCTATCAGTTTTATTTTTTTTAGTCCCCCCTTTTCTGTGGTGTCTTTTTTGTTGAACACCTTTGCTTCTAGGTTATTACCTAAAGAAAAGCTAAGGGCTGCCGTTTTGCCCTTGGAAGGAGGACCGTAAACAGACTTATTGTATTTGTTATACTCTACGGAGTGTGATTTTCCCAAGCTGTCTGTATAGTCGAGGGTTACAAAACCGTTAGCCGACGTGCCCAGTTCCGGACGAATACTAAACCCAACAGAAGGCGTTATCATGTGTCGGATAGCCCTCACCCTTCTTTGGGGATTAAAGTTAAACATTCCGTAAATTCGGGTAGACATGGAAATGCCCCCCGAATACGTTTGCGTGATTCCAAACTCACTAAAAGGCTTTGAGAGCTCAGATACTACTTTCTGTGTTTCCGGATCAAAATCCCTTGTTTCGCTCATAAAGTGCCAATTCATACCGTAAGCAACCGATGGGGAAAAGTTTAGGTATTTTAATAAGGTAAAACTAGGCAACCCTATAGAAAAATTATGTTGCATTCCCGTTCTGAAATCATTCCAAAAATCGGGAGAGCCAAACTGAGAGGCTTTAAAGTTCAGTTTGTTTTGAAAAGCTGTACCGTAACTAATGCTGATATCTTCATAGAACTTTTTTTTACCTACCCTCACTTTTCTCTGAAACGGATTGATACGGCTCATAGTAAAAGTAAGGTTGGGTAAGGTCAGCGCATAGGAAGAATCTCTGTTGTTTTGGCTATGCAACAAGTTAACAGACAAGTTGAAGGGCGTTCCTGCAAAAGATTTTGCATACGATATACTGGATGAGGTTTGAGACTGAAGGGCTTCGTCAATAGATTGGCTGTTAAAACGGTTATTAGTAGGACTGGAAAAATTTACCGAGGCACTAAAAGAAGTCCCCGGACGTTTTTTGGGATCTTGCGCATGGTTCCAACGAATGGAAAAATCACCCGATTCACTAAAGTCGGGTGATCCCCTCTCGCCTGTTATATTTTTAGAATAGTTTACGTTCAAGCTTCCGTTGTATTTATACCTGTTCTTATACCTTGCCGTACCTTTCACAGCCCAAGAGCCCATCGTATAAATATCACCGGTAACAGAAAAATCCAAATAATCTCCAAAAACAAAATAATACCCAAGGTCTCTTAGAAAAAAGCCGCGAGCCACCTCTTCTCCATAAGTAGGAATAAGCAATCCGCCGGAGCGCTCGGGACGTTTAGGAACAAAACCAAAAGGCACAATGATAGGAGTAGGAACGTCCAGAAGAACCACATATGACGGGCCAAAAATGGTCTGACCCATATTTCCGTCTTCGTCTGTAGTAATTTTGGCATTGGTCATGTGTAAGTAGAAGTGTGGATGCTCAGCATCACAAGTAGTGTACTTGCCGTCACGAATATTAATGGAGTTATCCGGCATTTTTTTTAGGTTTTTTCCATGAAGAAACCCCTGTTCGTCTTGCGTTACCATGTTGTTTATACGTGCCTTTTTGGAAGCGAAATTGTAGTAGACAGACTCCATCTTGTAGTTATTGTTCCCTTCTTTCATTTCGGGTTTTCCCTGCATAATTCCTAAAGAATCTACTATTCCGGTAGCAAACACTGTTTTTGAATCTGCATCATACTCCATATATTCCGCAGTAATTTCCATGTTGCCGTAGGTAACTTTTACATCCCCATAATAGTACAACATGGTCTTCCCTTGGCTAAAGTCTTCTACAACAGAATCTCTGGCCACGGAAAAAGCCGGGGCTTCCAGCTGAGTTTTTGCACGGATAAGTTCCATATGGGCCAAACTGTCCATCTGAGACTCAGACATGCCTACTTCAGGTTTTTCATGCCCTGTATAGAAACTCAATGTTTCCCACATAACAGACAGCAAAGGCTTCTCCTGCATAACTGTAACCGGAGCAAGCAGCCGGTGTTTATACTTTTCGCTTATAGGAGAAATGGCATTTTCTGGGAGTCGTTTTTGCTGTCCCCACAAAACTTGAGTACCCAGCATAAGGAACACCAGACAACATACCGTATGAAAAATACTTTTCTTATCTTTGCCTTCAGCAGACATAAACTGCAAATATATATGAAAAAACTGATTCCTGTACTGGTGGGCTTTCTCTGTATCTGCAATTCGCATGCCATCATGGGACAAGCTTTTTCAGGTCCTGTACTCCGCAAGATAGTAATTGATCCCGGCCACGGAGGTCGTGACCCCGGTGCTCTTAGCCCCGATAGAAAGTTACGGGAAAAAGACATCAACCTGGCAGTCGCTTTATACTTGGGACAGGAGATCAAGACACATTACCCCAATATTGATGTTGTTTATACTCGTGATAAAGATGTGGCTGTAGATCTGGACAAACGAGGGACTATGGCTTCTGAGCTCCATGCAGACTTATTTATTTCCATTCATGTAAACTCAGCCCGGAAAAGTACCACGGTGGCCGTTGGCCCGGAAACCTGGGTTTTTGGAGGAGACAGAAGTCAAAGGAAAGACGACAGCTATGATGTTGTCCTTAAAGAGAACGAAGTTATCAAGTTTGAAGAAGATTATAAAACCAAGTACGAAGGTTTTGACCCGGATAACCCCCAGTCCATGATTGTTTTCAATTTCCAGAAAGAGGCCATTATGAGGCAGTCCAGAATTCTGGGCAGTTGCATCCAACAAGCCCTGCGAGAAGGTCCTTTAAGGGGTTCGGCAAAAGACAGGGGAATGAAAGAAGGCGGTTTTGTGGTACTGGCCTATTGCTCTATGCCCGCCGTTCTTGTAGAAATGGGATTTATAAACAGTGCTACAGACAGAAGAATCCTAGGCTCGGCAGACGGGCAAAAGAAAATAGCCAAACAGCTTTTTTTAGGATTTGAAAACTATATGAAAACGTATGCAGAAAACGGCAAGTACAAAGAGCAAAAAATAGGTATCAAAAAAGCTTCAATTACCACCTATCACGTACAAATAGCTGCTTCTAAAACGGTACTTCCTTCCACTCATACCGTTTTAAAATCTTATCCCAGTATAAAGCATATCATCTGTGAAGATCACATCTATAAATGCAAATATTTTTTAGGTGATTTTATCAATGCAGTAGAAGCACAAAACTACTGTGATGAGCTTAGGGCCGGTTCTCATCCGGATGCTTTTGTAATTGCCATTAAAGACGGTCGTCTTGTTCCAGTTAATCCTTAATTCATGAAAAAAAAGAAATTTAGCCGAGAATTAAAAATTGGGTTTTTCTCACTGATTGTCATAGTTTTCCTTTATTTTACCATTCAGTTCCTAAAGGGTAACGATCTTTTTAGCGGAACAAATACCTATTACGCAATCTATACCAATGTGTGGGGATTGGACCCCACAAGTCCTGTTTCTGTATTAGGGCTTACTGCCGGAAGTGTAGATAACATACAATTTGATCGGGAAAGTAAAAAAATGGTCGTGAAAATGAGGTTGAAAAAAGATTTTCCCATACCTCGGGGAACAGTAGCCGAAATATACAGCGCAGATATCTTAGGAGGCAAAGCTGTGCAATTGCTGCTTGGATCCCAAGAAGACATGCATTCCTCGGGAGATACTCTGGCTTCTTCTATTCAACATGACCTTATTAGTATGCTTACCAATGATTTGGGCTTATTAAAAGATGATATCTCGGGACTTATATCAAGTGTGGAACTGGCTGTGTTGGATCTTACCCGATTATTAAGCGAGGAAAACAGAGACCAGGTACAGGATGTGTTAAAACACCTAAACGGGTCTCTGAAAGAAATTAACACTTTTACAAAAGCGCTGAATGAGAACAAAGGAACTCTTGACCGGATTTTCACCGGAGCAGATACGCTTTTTTTAGGGTTAAACAAAGCAACGGTTCGCCTTACCGCTACATTGGAACATTTTGAGGGGATGGCTTCACAATGGAAAGATCAAGACGTGGCAGGCGTTATAAACGGCCTTAAAGAGCTGTTGGACCAACTGAACAATCCCGATGGTACATTAGGGCAACTTACCGGTGACCCTCAGTTGTACCATGCTGTAACCCGTGTTTTACATAGGGCAGATTCCTTATTGCATCTGATGGGTGAAAACCCAAAAAAATACTTTAAAATCAGTGTTTTTTGAAATCACAATTTCGTCTTAAATGTTGATGTGTCAACGAAAGGCACTTTTTGTCAATTCATACATTTCTGATACACAGCCTGTTAGGTTTTTTAGTTTTTTTACCTTGATTATTAAGGTGTTATTGAATTTTCGAAAAATACAAGTCTTTTTCATTTTTTTTTACCATTTTTTTCAACCATTTTTGTAAACATTAACCCCAAAATCCTAATATGCCCCTGTTACCTCACCAAGTTGTCTGGAATAACTGTCTGACTATTATCAAAGATAATATTCAGCCTTCAAGTTTTGGAACATGGTTTGAACCCATTGTTCCCCTGAAACTTAAGAACAATATCCTGACCATAGAGGTTCCGTCTCATTTTTTCAGGGAATATCTGGAAGAAAATTTCATTGATTTGCTGGGTCATTGCTTAAGGAAGGAACTTGGGAATTCAGCCAAACTGGAATATTACGTAAAAGTAGATTCATGCAGCAAGGGAGTTCCCATGCCTCACCAGGGGCAAGGCCATTTTCAAAACAAATCCATTCCTTTCACAAGAATCAACAAAAACGAAATCGCAAGTCCCTATGTAGTACCGGGATTGCGACAAGTAAAGATTGATCCACGACTTAATGCTGCTTACTCTTTCGATAATTTTGTAGAAGGCTCCTGTAACCGGCTGGCGCGTACTGCCGGATTAAGCATTGCAGAAAAACCGGGTGGCCCTTTTAATCCTTTGTTTATATACGGCGGATCGGGGTTGGGTAAAACACACTTGGCACAGGCTATTGGTATAGAAATTAAAAAAAGGCTGCCCAATAAAATTGTATTGTACGTCTCGGCCAATCTGTTTCAGATTCAATTTATGGATGCTGTAAACATCAAAAATAAATTGACAGATTTCATGCGATTCTACCAAATGATAGATGTTCTAATCATTGATGATGTACAGGAGTTTGCCGGCAAGCCGGGAACTCAAAATGCCTATTTCAACATTTTTAATCACTTGCACCAATTGGGTAAACAGCTGATTCTCACTAGCGACAAAGCTCCGGTAGACCTGCGGGATCTGGACGACAGATTGCTTTCCAGATTTAAGTGGGGCCTTTCTGCAGAATTGCAATCTCCCGATTATGCCACACGTCTGGCCATCTTAGAAAAAAAATCGTACAACGAAGGAGTGGAAGTGCCTCAGGAGGTTCTTAAGTTTATAGCAAAGCAAGTCACTACAAACGTCCGGGAAATTGAAGGAACGTTATGCTCTTTGCTGGCACAAGCTACTTTTAATAAAAAGCCGGTTACCCTACAACTGGCACAAGTTATTACAGACAGGCTGGTTAACAATACTCCCAAAGAAATCACCGTACAGGAAATTCAGAAAATAGTCTGTAATTACTTTGGTATCCCACAAGATGTTTTGGTTTCAAAAACACGTAAAAGAGAAATATGTCAGGCACGTCAGATTGCTATGTACCTTAGCAGAAACCACACCAAGAATTCTCTGGCTACCATTGGAGCACTCATTGGCGGAAAAGATCATGCTACCGTACTGCATTCATACAATACTGTCTGCAACCTGATGGATACAGACCGCATGTTCCGTCAATACGTAACGGATATCGAAAGAAAACTTAAAAACGGTTAATCCTATGACTATGAATATCCTTGAACCCTCTTCTGTATTTACCTTTTTTTTTGAAATATGTAAAATCCCACGCGAGAGCGGGAACGAAGCCGGTATAACCCGTTACCTGGAACAGTTTGCAATAAAGCGGGGATTGGAATACAATACAGATGCCATAGGCAATGTTGTCATAAGAAAACCAGCTTCCCCCGGCCGTGAGAACAGGCCTGGTGTAATTTTACAAAGCCATACAGATATGGTTTGTGAGAAGAACGAGGATACTGTGTTTGACTTTGCTAAAGATCCCATACAGTGCTATCAGGAAGAGGGGTGGCTAAAAGCCAAAGGAACTACCTTGGGAGCAGACGACGGCATTGGAGTAGCCGCCCAACTGGCAGTTTTAGATGATAATTCATTGGAACACGGTCCTTTGGAGTGCTTATTTACCGTAGAAGAAGAAACAGGTCTGGACGGAGCCAGAGCCGTTGCTCCGGGGTTTATGAAGGGAAGCATTTTACTCAACCTGGATTCGGAAGATGAAGGAGAAGTTTTCATAGGTTGCGCCGGAGGCATAGATACCTCGGCTTATTTCACCTACAAAGAAGTGCCCGTTTGTAAAAAAGAGAAAACCGTTTTTCTGAGAGTAAGCATTTCCGGAGGAACCGGAGGCCACAGCGGAGACGAAATTCATAAAGACTTGTGCAACGCTGTTCAGACGCTAGCTCGTTTTCTTTGGAATGTACAACAAGAATTCTCATTGGATATAAGCCATATTTCAGGTGGCAATAAGCGTAACGCCATAGCACGTGAAGCCAGCGCAGTTTGTATAGTTAACAAAAAAGATGAACAGGCATTTAAAGAGCTTTTTAAAAAGCTCTCGGCCGAGTGGGAAAAAGAACATCAACTAACAGACCCGGAACTCACCGGTGAAATCCTAGAAGTTCCCGAAACAAATACGTGCATAGACAAAGAAACAGTTGCCAAACTAACGGCCGCTTTGTATTCTTGTCCACATGGTGTATTAGCTATGAGCAAAGAAATACCCGGTCTTGTAGAAACTTCTACCAACCTCGCGTCTGTTAAGATGGATACCAAACAACACGTTATCCGTATTGGAACCAGCCAGCGTAGTGCCTTGAACTCTGCCCGCAAGAATGCCGCGTTCCGAATAGAAAGCTTGTTTCGATTGGCCGATGCCAAAGTAACACATGAAGGTGAATATCCTGGCTGGGCTCCCAACCCGGACTCTCCCATCTTGAAGATCAGCGAAAAGGCTTATCAAAAATTGTTTCATACTCCGGTTCAGGTAAAGGCTATCCATGCAGGATTGGAATGTGGCATCTTTTTAGATGCCTTCCCCCATCTGGATATGATCTCTTTTGGTCCTACCATAAAAGGAGCCCATTCACCGGCAGAGAGACTGGATATTGCCAGTACGCAAAAATTCTGGGATTTCCTTCTTGAAATTTTAAAAACAGTGTAACCATGGGTAAAGTATCTGTATCTATGTTGTCTGCCGATTTTGGTCATCTGGCAGATGCATGCCGGATGGTTAATGAAAGCCCGGCATGGGGTTTTCACTTAGACATCATGGATGGAGTATTTGTGCCTAACATTTCTTATGGATTCCCTGTTATCGAAGCCATCGCAAGCCATGCTAAAAAACCGCTGGATGCACATCTGATGACTGTTGAACCCTCCCGCTATTACACTCGTTACAAAGAAGCCGGAATCAATTGGCTTACTGTTCACTACGAAACGTGTCCGCACCTTAATCGTGATTTGCAAGAGATTCGCCGCCTGGGTATGAAAGCAGGTGTTGCACTCAATCCAGCTACTCCCGTGGGATTGCTGGAGCAGGCTATATACCAGGCAGATCTGGTCTTAGTAATGTCTGTTAATCCCGGATTTGGCGGTCAGGCGTTTATAGAAACCTCTTTTGAAAAAGTAGAGCAACTGGACAATATGAGAAAAGAAAAAGACCTTAATTTTCTCATCCAGGTAGATGGTGGAATTAACCATACCAATGCAGAAATACTGTATAAAAAAGGGGCCGACATCCTTGTGGCCGGCAATTACGTATTCAAATCAAAGGATCCTGCGGCAGCTATTGGGAGCATAGCAAGCAGTGTTTCACAGCCCCATACCCTTTGACCCTTTTCCACTTTAATTTCTGCATCTAAGGGCAGCAGTATATCTAGCCTGGACCCAAACTTGATAATACCCAATTCGCTTCCTTGCAAAACTTGTTTGCCTGTTTTTGCCTTACATACCACACGTCTTGCTATTAGTCCTGCTACCTGACGTACTCCTACCATATGTTTTCCCTGGTCAATAAAAAGAGTGGTATGTTCGTTTTTCTCTGAAGATTTAGGATGCCAAGCCACCATTTTTTCTCCCGGATGGTATTTATAATACGTAATGGTTCCACCACACGGGTACCAATTGACATGGACGTTAAAAATGTTCATGAAAATAGATACCTGCCACCTCTTTTCCTGAAGGAATTCGTTTACCATAACTTCTTCTATCATAACAATCTTTCCGTCTGCAGGGGCTATGACTCCGTTGTCTGTAAACAATATGTTACGGTTAGGGATTCTAAAAAACACAAAGACCTGAAAAATAAGATACGCTGCCAGCAAGCCAAAAACTAAAAACACCCAAACGTTCTTCCAGGAAAAAGCAAAAATAAGCGCCAGCAACACGCCCAGAAACACAAACACCACTATAATAGATTTTATGCCTTCTTTATGTATTCTCATTACAATCCGGTAAGGTTCACAAACAATATATAAATAATAGCTATGGGCAGTGCTATAAGTGCAGCATCAAATCTGTCCAGCAAGCCTCCGTGCCCGGGCATAATGGCTCCCGTATCCTTAACTCCAAAACTTCTTTTCATAACTGACTCAATCAAGTCTCCCAGCACTCCAAACACAGTGATTATCAAGGCTAATATAGCATAATGCGCCCAAGGTAAAAACAAAGGATTCCACCTGTACAAAACTACTGCAGCCAACTGAGCAAATAACACACACCCAACAAAGCCCTCCCAAGATTTTTTTGGAGAAACCCTGGGAAAAAGTTTGTGCCCTTTCTTTTGGCCAAACCCCATCCCTATCAAATAGCCTCCTATATCAGAGGCCCACAAAAGTATGAAAAGCGCTAACAGATTTATTCCCCGATAAGAACCTACAGAAGGAAAAACAAGAAAATTGCACATAGAAAAGGGAACGGCAATGTAAAGGATAGGCAGGAACAAAAAAGCCGCAGATTTGATTACTTCTTCTGATTTACTATACAGTATAGTAATCCACGCTGCCGTAACAGGTAAAGGCATAAACAACAAAAAAAACCGGGCAGTAACCAGACCGTATCCGGCTACTATATAGGTAGTTACAAAAAGAAAAACAGAGGAGAAAAAGCCAAAAATCTGTCCTGTTCTATTCCAGCCGGCCAATGACATTCGATAAAACTCAAGAGTCATGATACCTATGCAAAGCAACATAACCGCAGCATATGCAACAGGATGGAAAAGTATCCCAGATACCATGATCGCACTAAATATAAGAGCACTTAACGTCCTTTTAACCAGCGTACTCACCTTGTCTATTCTTTTGTATCTTCTGCTGTCGCACGTTTTCCGAAAATGGCTTCCAAGTCATCTGCAAAAATCACCTCTTTTTCCAACAATAAGTCTGCTAATTTCAAAAAACCTTCTTTATTATTCTTTAAGATCTCTTTTGCTGTATGGTAAGCCTGATCTATGATTCGTTTCACTTCTTTGTCTATAAGCTGTGCCGTTTGTTCACTGTACGGTTTGGCCAAATTAAATCCAGCACTTTCTGTAGAATCATAAAACGAAACATTGCCAATTTTATCACTCATGCCAAAATAAGCCACCATAGCATACGCTTGGCGGGTGACTTTTTCTAAGTCGTTCATAGCTCCCGTGGAAATACGTCCTATCATAAGTTCTTCTGCTGCTCTCCCTCCCAAAGCCGAGGCCATTTCATCCATCATTTGCTCAACAGTAGTTATGGCTCGTTCTTCCGGAAGGTACCAAGCAGCTCCTAATGCCCTACCTCGGGGTATAATGGTCACCTTTAGTAAGGGATTGGCATGTGTAAGCAACCAGCTAACCGTTGCGTGGCCGCTTTCATGAAATGCGATCGTACGTTTTTCCTGAGGACTTATGATTTTACTTTTTCTTTCCAATCCTCCCACAATTCTGTCTATAGCATCTAAGAAATCCTGCTTTTGAATGGCTTTTTTATTCTTACGAGCGGCTATAAGAGCGGCCTCGTTACATACGTTGGCAATATCTGCACCGGAGAAGCCCGGCGTTTGTTTTGCCAAAAAATCCAGGTCAAATCCTTCTTCTAGCTTTAACCCTCGAGAATGGACCTTAAAAATTTCTAAACGTTCTCTGAGCTCGGGCAAATCTACGTGAATCTGACGGTCAAAACGGCCGGCCCGCAACAAAGCCTTATCTAAAATATCTGCTCTATTGGTAGCAGCTAGAATAATGACTCCGCTGTTTGTTCCAAAACCGTCCATTTCTGTAAGAAGCTGGTTTAGTGTATTTTCACGCTCATCGTTAGAAGTAAAACCTGTGTTCTTACTACGTGCCCTGCCAACTGCATCAATTTCATCAATAAAAACTATGCTGGGTGCTTTTTCTTTAGCCTGACGGAACAAATCTCTCACCCTAGAGGCTCCCACCCCTACAAACATTTCTACAAAATCAGAACCGGAGATGGAAAAAAACGGAACGTTAGCTTCCCCTGCCACTGCCTTTGCCAGCAGTGTTTTTCCCGTTCCCGGCGGCCCCACCAACAGAGCACCTTTTGGAATTTTCCCGCCCAGGTTTGTATATCGTTCCGGTTTTTTCAGAAAGTCAACTATTTCCATGACTTCTACCTTAGCCTCTTCCAGTCCTGCGACGTCTTTGAAAGTAACGTTATCTGTTGCTTTGCTTTTTTCAAAAAGTTTGGCTTGTGAACGTCCTACATTAAAAATACCTCCCCCTCCTGCCGCTCCTTCCGGTCCTCTGGACATACGTCTGAACATGAAGACCCACATGAGTATCAGAAGCAAAGGGAAAAGGAGCCAATCTATGATTCTGCCCCAGTAGCTGGAGCGTTGTTCTACTTCTATTTTAAAACGCTGGTCTTCCGGAAGTGAATTACGCAAGTGCTCAAACTGCATTTCTGCATCAAAGCTGTCCGAAACAATAAAATAGAACTGCGGAGCAAATTTGGGGATCTTGTCTCCAAACTTAGTTTTATATTTCTCGAGTGCATCCGGTTTAATATACAACTCTGCCCGTTGCAAATTGCTTACATAAACCAACTTCTCTATTTCTCCTCCCGGTCCCATCTGTTCTTTGACAACCATCCACTCTGTTTTAACAGGATCACTGGAACGATTGGAAAACATAAAGTAGATAATGACTGCTATCAATACAATATATACCCAGAAAAAGGGATTAAACCGCCTTTTTGTAGGCAGTAAAGGAGGTTTTTTGGGATTATTTTTATTAGGGACGTTTCCGTTCATAATGTTGCTAAATAATTAATCTGTGTAATGATGCATTTCTGCATCTGCCCATAAATCTTCAAGTCTGTAAAACCGCCTGTATTCTGTCTGGAAAATATGAACCACAACATCGGAGTAATCCATGATGATCCAAAAACCGTTTTCTTTCCCTTGGCTCCTTATAACAGGACGTTTCATAGAAACAAGCATTTGTTTTTCCACTTCGTCTGCAATGGCTTTTACTTGAATTCCGGAATCTGCATGACATATCACAAAGTAATCACAAATAGTTGTTCCCAATTTTCTGAGGTCCATGCTGCAAACATCCTGTGCTTTTTTTTCCAGCATAGCACCTGCTATGACTTCAAGTTCTTTCATATATAATTTTCAAACTCTTATCCTACAAAGGTAAGGATAAATTAGTACTTTTGCGACTATGTTTACACCACACATCATCCGCTTTGATGAAATCGATTCAACAAATTGGGAAGCCGCACGCAACCTGAAACATGCCAAAGAAGGTACTGTCTGGACCACTTCATTCCAAACGAGCGGACACGGACAATATGAGCGAAAGTGGGAAAGCGATAAAGGCCTGAACTTATTAGCTACTCTTTTGCTTAGGCCTGTATTTCTTCCTGCCAATAAACAATTTCTTATTTCAAAGTGTACTGCGCTTGCCATTTGTGATTTTTTTCAAACCTTTCACCTTACTGCTGTCATCAAATGGCCAAACGATATTTACGTGGGGCTCAATAAAATTTGCGGAATTTTAATTGAGCACCAACTGTCAGGTAACAACTTACTGTCCAGCATTGTGGGATTTGGGATTAATGTAAATCAACAACGTTTTAAGGGAGCTCCTAACCCCACCTCCCTATTTTTGGAAACAGGAAGAGAACACCCGGTAGACGTGTTGTTACCGCAAGTACTCCATCAAATACAAAAGTGGTACCAGAGATTAAAAAAAGGAAATGTCGGACTTATTGACAGTTCGTATGAACGTTTGCTCATCAATAAGATAGATTACGAGAAAAATCGGGACATAGAATCGGCAAGTAATCCGGCAGCTTGGGCAAATCCTTTATCTGAGTAAATAACAGACCGTGATACATTAATGAGCAAATCTCCATCCTGGGTTTTACCGTATTGCATCACCTCTTCTATAGCCCCTCCCTGTGCACCTACTCCGGGAACCAGCAAGAAACGATCAGGCGCTGCCTTTCTGACTTCTTGCAACAAGTGGGGACGCGTTGCTCCTGCCACATACATAATTTTGTTGTTATCTGCCCAAGTATTGGCCGTATCTATTACGTGTCTATAAAGAGGCTTGTTTTCCGCACCGGAAAAAAGTTGAAAATCAGTGGCCGATGGATTAGAGGTAAGTGCCAGAATGATAACCCATTTCTGTGTGTATTCTAAAAAAGGCTCAATGGAATCATATCCCATATAAGGAGAGAGGGTTATTGCATCAAAGTCCATACGTTCAAAAAAAGTACGCGCATATTCTTTGGCAGTATTTCCAATATCACCCCTCTTAGCATCTGCAATTAAAAAATGCCCCGGATAGGTTGAACGTAAATAATCCATTGTTTTTTCCAGGATTTTCCAGCCTTTCCATCCGTCGGCTTCATAAAACGCCACATTAGGTTTAAATGCTACTGCATAGTTGGCTGTTTCATCTATGATTTTTTTATTCATCTCAAACGAAACGGGTGCTGCATCCAGCCCTATACATAAACAGCTGCGCTTTCTGTTGATTTCCTGGTTAAGCTCCTGACGGGTCATGTTTTAAACGTTCTGTATTTTCTGCAATTTGCAATTTATCAATTACTTCTTGAATATCGCCGTCCATAAATGCAGTCAGGTTGTGCATGGTATAGTTGATCCTATGATCCGTTACCCGACTTTGTGGATAGTTATACGTTCTTACTTTAGCAGAACGATCTCCGGTAGAAACCATAGTCTTACGCTTAGAGGCAATCTGGTTTAGATATTTCTGGTATTCCATGTTGTACAACCGAGTACGCAATTCTACCAGTGCTTTGTCGTAGTTTTTCAGTTGCGATTTCTCATCTTGGCATTGTACTACAATTCCGGACGGAATATGAGTCAAACGGATGGCTGAATAGGTGGTGTTCACACTTTGTCCACCCGGACCCGACGAGCAAAACGTATCTTTGCGGATGTCTTTTTCGTGCAGTTCAATATCAAATTCATCGGCTTCTGGCAAAACGGCCACAGAAGCAGCCGAGGTATGTACCCTCCCCTGTGTTTCTGTCTGCGGTACACGTTGTACACGGTGTACCCCGCTCTCGTACTTCATGGTACCGTAAACACTCTTCCCCGAGATCTTGAATATAACTTCTTTGAAACCACCCGAGGTTCCTTCCGAGCTGTCTGTCATTTCTACTTTCCAACCGTTCTTTTCTGCAAATTTACTGTACATCCGGAACAAATCTCCCGCAAAAATAGAAGCTTCATCCCCTCCCGTACCTGCCCTTACTTCTACTATGGCATGTTTACTGTCTTCCGGATCAGCAGGAATAAGCAAAAATTTTATTTGCTGCTCCATGGCGGGAACTTGTTCTTCCAGTTTTGCCATTTCTTCTTTGGCGAACTCTTTTATTTCTTCATCTTTTTCTGTCAGCAAAATTTCTTTTGCTGTAGCCAATTCTTGTAAAACGTTTCTGTACTTTTCACCTGCCTTAACAACAGGTTCTATTTCTGCATATTCCTTATTGAGTGCCACGTATTTTTTCATGTCCTGCACCAACGCCGGATCTGAGAGCTGTTTTTGCAACACCTCATATTTTTTGCGTACACCCTCCAGTTTTGCCAATAGTGAATTTTCTGACATAACAATTATTTAACGTGCAAAGATACTCCTTTTCCGGAAAACAAAAGAGGGTGATTTTTAGCCACCCTCTTTTCTGTACATCAAGAAATTTTAAACTTATTCATATTTCTTTAAAATTCCCGGAATCATATCCGGTGTCAGGCGCCCATGAACATCCTCACCTATCAAGATAACGGGAGCCAGGCCACAGGCACCAATACAGCGCAGGCAGTCCAGTGAAAACTTTCCGTCTTCCGTTACTTGTCCTACTTTGATTTTCAACTCTTCTTCCAGGGCCTGCACTATATCTTCTGCTCCGCGAACAAAACAGGCAGTTCCCATACATATAGAAATGGGGTGTTTTCCTTTGGGGGTCATGGTAAAGAAAGAGTAGAAAGACACTACACCGTATATTTTAGCCAAAGGCATATCTAGATTTAAAGCAATCTCATATTGAATTTCTTCCGGCAAGTAACCAAAATGTTCTTGTGTCCTGTGAAGGATATTGATTAATTCACCGTGTTTATTCCCAAAAGATTCGCAAATCTCTTTTATTGTCTTTTTGTGACTATCTTTTAATTCATATTTATTCATTGGGGTAAGAATTTACGGGTTATTTTCTGGGGTGACAAAAATAGCATGTATGCAATAATTCATGGGCTTTTTCACTCATTGGTTCACCCAAGAATTCTTCATAAAGCGTAACAATTTCCGGATTCTCATGAGATTTCCGTATGACCTTGTTGGCATCTTCTTGGTAAATGGCTTTCATACGGGCTTCCAAAGCAGAGGAGTCTCCTCTGTGCAAAGGTTGTCCGGCACCGCCAATACAACCACCGGGGCAAGCCATAATTTCAATAGCATGGAAATTGTACATTCCGCTTCTCACTCCATCCAGTAATTTTCTGGCATTGCCAAGCGTGTGTGCAATACCAATGTGAATGGGAGTTCCGTCAAAATCGATCGTAGCCGAACGAATACCTTCCAAACCTCTGAGTTCATGGAAGTCCACATTTTCCAGCTCTTTTCCGGTAAACAGTTCGTAAGCAGTACGTGTAGCCGCTTCTATAACACCTCCCGTAACTCCAAATATTACGGCAGCTCCCGTTGACTCACCCATGAAACGGTCAAAGTTTTCATCTTCCAAGGAAGTGAAATCAATATTACCGTATTTAATCAAGCGAGCTAATTCACGCGTGGATAGTGCATAATCTACATCTGGAATACCATCTGTGTAAAACTCTTTCCTCTGACACTCGTATTTCTTTGCCAAGCAGGGCATGATGGATACTACCACCATGTCTTCTTTCTTGACTCCCAATTTATTGGCCAAATACGTTTTTGCTATCGAACCAAACATTTGTTGAGGTGAACGAGCTGTAGAAGGCACGTCCAGCATATCGGGATAGTTTGTTTCAAAGAAATTCACCCATGCAGGGCAGCAGGAAGTAAGAATAGGCAACCTTACGTTTTCGTCTCCTTCCAGGTGTCTGGAAAGCCTGTCAAGCAGTTCCGTACCTTCTTCCATAATGGTAAGGTCAGCTGCAAAGTCAGTGTCCAATACCTTGTCAAAACCAAGAGCTCTCAAGGCGGCCACCATTTTTCCGGTAACCAAAGTGCCCGGCTCATAGCCAAACTCTTCACCCAAAGCAGCTCGCACGGCAGGTGCCGTTTGCACAACCACAAATTTCTTTTCATCTGCCAAAGCACGCATTACTTGGAAGGTGTGGTCTTGCATGGTCAGTGCACCTGTAGGACAAACGGCAACACACTGTCCGCAAAACGTACAGGGACTGTCCGTAAGGTCTTGCTCAAAAGCAGGAGCTACTACCGACATAAATCCGCGGTGGATAGCACTCAATGCTCCCACAGTCTGAATTTCATTACATACGGTCTCGCAACTGCGACACATCACGCACTTATCCATATCCCGTAGCAACGACGGCGACGCATCTTTGCGGTACGTAGAGATGGCTGCGTTTTCAACAGAGGTGATTTCGCGAATACCCAAGGTAATGGCCAAGTCTTGCAATTCACAAGATCCGGAAGAAGGACAGATAAGGCAGTCCTTCGGATGGTCAGAAATGAGTAATTCTACCACGGTTCTGCGGGCGTTGATGGCACGCAAGGAATGGGTCAGAATTTCCATTCCGTCTGTACATTTGGTAACACAGGAAGGAACCAGCGTTTTGTGTCCCTTAACTTCTACTACACATACACGACAGCTTCCCGGCTTGTGTTCCCGTGCAAGGTGCGGCAAATTCATGTAGCAAAGGGTGGGGATAGTGATTCCTGCATCTTTTGCTGCCTGAAGAATGGTTGTTCCCTTAGGAATTTCTATTTGTTTATTGTCTATTGTAATTTTTACAGTTTCCATATTTGCGCTTATTGAACTAAGATTGCATTAAACTTACACTTCGTATAACATACACCGCAACGGATGCAAAGATCCTGGTTTATGAAGTGCGGCTGCCTCCTTTCACCTGTAATGGCATCTGTGGGGCAATTTCTTGCACATACGGTACATCCGGTACATGCTTCCGGAATGATGGTATATGTTGCCAGTGCCTTACATTGTTTGGCCTCGCACTTTTTATCTTTTACGTGAGCCACATACTCATCGTAGAAATTATCGAGTGTGGAGAGAACGGGATTGGGAGAAGTTTGTCCCAGTCCGCAAAGAGCCGTATCCCTGATTACATAGGCAAAATTTCTCAGGTGATCCAGGTCGTCCATATCTCCTTTACCCTGACATATTTTTTCCAGGATTTCCAGCATGCGCTTGTTTCCAACACGGCAAGGTGTACATTTTCCACAAGACTCTTCCACTATAAATTCAAGGTAGAATTTGGCAATGGATACCATGCAATCGTCTTCATCCATCACAATCATACCACCGGATCCCATCATAGAACCGGCAGCCAACAAGCTGTCAAAATCAATGGGAGTATCTAGGTGTTTTTCTGTTAGACAACCTCCCGAGGGGCCTCCCGTTTGTACGGCCTTGAATTTTTTGCCGTCTTTGATACCGCCTCCAATTTCAAAAATAATTTCACGAAGCGTAATGCCCATAGGAACTTCTATCAGCCCCACGTTGTTAATCTTGCCGGCCAGTGCAAACACTTTGGTACCTTTTGATTTTTCTGTTCCAATGGTGTTAAACCACTCGGGCCCTTTTAGGAAAATAACAGGTACGTTAGCAAACGTTTCTACGTTATTAACGCATGTGGGTTTTTTGTTATATCCCGATTCTGCCGGGAACGGCGGTTTGAAATTAGGTTCTCCTCTTCCGCCTTCCATAGAAGCAATTAGTCCCGTTTCTTCTCCGCAAACAAAAGCACCTGCTCCGTAACGCAGCTCCAAGTCAAACGAGAAATCGGTTCCTAATATATTTTTGCCCAGCAAACCGTATTCATTGGCTTGTTCAATAGCAATTTCCAGACGTTTGATGGCCAAAGGATATTCAGCACGTATGTATACAACTCCTTTGGTAGCTCCCACACAGTAACCACAAATGGCCATGGCTTCTATGACCGTGTTGGGGTCTCCTTCTAAAATGGAACGGTCCATAAAAGCGCCGGGATCACCCTCATCTGCATTACATACTACATACTTTTGATCTGCAGTATATTTACGGGTAAATTCCCATTTTAGTCCCGTTGGGAACCCTGCGCCTCCTCTTCCTCTTAGACCACTTTGCTTAAGCATATCAATTGCCTGCTCAGGCGTTAACTCTGTAATCACCTGTGCTAAAGCGGAATATCCATCTCTGGCAATGTATTCGTCTATGTTTTCCGGATCAATAAAACCGCAGTTCCTCAGGGCTATCCTCATTTGTTTCTGATAAAATCCCATATGCTTGGAATCGGAAATATGTTCCTTGGTCTCGGGATTTTCATACAACAAACGATTTACTTTTCTTCCTTTCAGAATGTGTTCTGTAACAATTTCCTCTGCGTCTTCCGGTGTAACCTGTGTGTAGAACGTGTTGTCCGGGATCACTTTTACAATAGGGCCTTTCTCACAGAAGCCAAAGCAACCGGTAGTTACCACCTGTGCATCCTCTGTCAGACCATGAGCCTTAAGTGATTCATTCAGTTTTTCTACAATTGTTGCGCTTGCAGAGGCCTGGCACCCAGTCCCACCGCAAACAAGTAATTGCATTTTGTACATTATGATTCTATATTATGAATGGGTTAAATTGTCTGATAGTTAGCCGGCAGAATACCGTCAAGCAATTCGTTGTTTTTTATGTATTTATCAATTATTTCTTCCGCTTTTTTGACATCGACATAAGAAAATACTACAGGATCGTGTCCCGGTTTTTTTACTTCCACTGTAGGTTCTGCATAGCAGTATCCCATACAACCCGTTTGGGTTACTACGGCCGGAATTTTATCATTTCTGATTTTTTCAACAAGTGCATTCATGACCGTGCGGGCGCCGGAGGCAATCCCACAAGTAGCCATGGCAACTTTAATTTGAACCAGGCTTTCAGGATGGTCACTTTTCTCCCTGATTTCCAGGTTTTGTTCGAGTTGCTGCTTCTTTTTACGCAATTCGTCCAGTGATTTAATCTTTGTCATAGTCAATAAAAAATTTATTAAAAAATACCTAAACGCAATCCGCAAAGTAAACCTAAATTATTCAAATTGGCAAACTTTCAAATCAGTTTGGTTTGTCTTTATCATTTCTTCAATCATGCCCATTATATGCAAATCACTCAAGGGAGTATCTCCCAATACTTCTTTCAACTCAACCGTATCTACTTCATAGGATTTGCCGTTGTATGTATACGTATACTTAAAGTCTACAAGCGGGTTGGCAGACATCATAAGCACCACGGCGTTGGCAATGTCTCCTAGGGGCGGCCTGTCAATATGGTCATGTTGAAAATGAACCTCTAATGTTGTGCCTTCTCCCGGTTGGGAAGTTACTTTCAGCCGACCGCCACTCTGTTCTGCCGTTTGCCGTAATAAAGGTACTCCCAAACCTACACGTCTTGTAGTACGGGAAGTAAAGAAGGGGTCGCTCAGTTTTTTTACTTGTTCTTCTGTCATCCCTCGTCCGTTGTCTTTCACCTTAATACAAAGTTTATTTTTCAAAAGGTCTTCGTTTACTATTATAGTAATCAGAGTGGCCCCTGCTGATAGGGAGTTCTGTACAATATCAAGCAAATGCAATGCCAGATCATTCATAAGTAGGAAGAATTTAATGCTTTTTTCAATCCTCTAAAACCGGGTTTTTCCATTTCAAAAACTGTATGCACAATTCCCACATCTTCAAGATAGTGTGCATCTGAGGACCGGATCAATTTGTGTTTTTTCAGATACGCATGTTTCTCAAGAAAATCTGTTATTTCTGTATAACGCGATACTTCCAGCGCATCTGCTTTCAAGTCGGGCGGAACAAATCCAAGTTGACTAAAAAGAGAATTTCTGGGCCTTTCAATATGTGCCGGAATAAACAACCCGCCAATAGAATGTATAAAAGTTCCTACTTGTTCAATACTCCTGTCTATAGCAGAAATTAACAGATGGGGTACTTCTCCTATCACTTGTTCTTCTTCATCTACCCATATTTGATACCCAAAAATATCGGGGTCGTTGGGAATGGGCGGCAAATAGGTATCCAAATATTGTTGTAACTCTTTTCTTTGAGATTCTGTTTCTACCAGAGCCAGACAATGCACTTCTTCACGTGTAGTGATTTCTGCACCACACAATACCTCAAGACCTTCTCTCTCGCCTACACGACGTACTTCCGGAGCTTGCAGCGTAGAGTTGTGATCCGTTATAGCTATCAGGTCCAGGTTTCTTTCCTTTGCTTTTTGAATGATCTTTCGTGGTGTCATTTCAATATCACCACAAGGAGACAAAAAAGTATGAATATGCAGGTCTGCTCTAATAAAAGCCATGGTCAGGGGTGAAGCAGTTGGTACAAACGGCCGGAAATCTCAAAAGCCTGCTCTGTAGTACCCAATATGGGAATTTGCTCTTGTCGGGCAAGCTCCATGGTATCTTCGTCCGGTTCAAACCCTTTGACAAGCACAACGGCTGCCAGTTCTTTAAGAGAAGCTATAGCCATAACGTTCTTGTGTGTCTGCAACGTAACCCACACATAGCCTGCATCTGCATAGCCCATTACATCACTTAGCAGATCCGAGGTATAGCCGCCATCTATTTCCTTTTCCAAACCTTCTTCTCCGGCAAAGATCTTTAATTCCAGGGTTTGGGCCATTTCTTTAACTGTCATGTTTCATTAAAATTATAAGGTTATTCAGTAAATCGTTTCTTTCCCCAAATTTTTTCAATCATTTTTGGGTCTGCCCGGTGGGCATTCAAAATTATACAGTGTTCAATTGTAGCCCGGTTACATACAATATCCTCTGCCAACGCTTCACAAGTAGGAGCTCCGCATGCACCGCAATCAATATCGGGCAATATGGTACATAACCTGCGAGCCTCTTCCATACGTTTTAGAGCAATGGTAATGTCGGGGTGGTATTTCACCATGGCCCTGGGCTCTACGGGATCCATGGGAATGTATGCGGAACAAACATTTTTGAACTCCTTGTCCAGTTCATGCTTTTCCGGAAGTTCTTCCGCCATTTTTTCTATGCGTTCCTGAATAAGAAAGCGGTTGTCTTGTACAAGAATGCCTCCGCAACAAGACATATCGCACGCCCTTAGCTCCAAAAAATCGATTCCTTTAATTTCTTCATTTTCCAAACGTTCCAAAAAGTCTATTACATTGGGCATGCTGTCAATGGCCAGGGAACGCCCTTTTACAACAACGGCCTCCCCTCCTGTTGTTGGCCAATGAATACCCACAGAGGACAATGAAGAGTGGATGAGGGTACAATGTTCGTTTTCGCTAGTTCCTTTTTGCTTGTAGGCAAGGAAAACCTTGTTGTAGAGCTCAGACATGTTAATGACTCCGTTAATGGGAGAAACGTATCCTCCAACAGGAGCCTTGATGGCAGCAATTTTTGCTGCGCAAGGAGTAACATAGAAAATACCTACATCTTCCAGAGGTACGCCATTTTTCTCATAATCCGATCTGTAATACTGAGCTGTAATTTCCAGAGGAGGAATCAAGCGCATAATTTGGTCTGCAAACGAAGGGAAGCGCACCTGAATGAGCCTGACTACTGCCGGACAGTAAGAAGAAATCACCGGTTTCTCTCCTTCAAACTCTTCTACGTAACGATTGATCTCTTCTATTAAAACATCTGCTCCTTGTTCTACCGTGCAAACCTCTGTAAATCCCATATCATAAAGTATACCCTTAATGGCATCTAAAGTTAGCTTTTCCTCAAACTGAGCAAAGAAAATAGAAGGGACCAACAAGATCCTGTGTTTGAATTGAAATATTTTTGCAATGTCGTCGTCTTCTACAACAATGGCTTTTACCGGACATACCTTAAAACACTCGCCACAGTCAATACACCACTCCGGATGCAAGGTTGCCTTTCCGTCAATCACACGCAGCGCCTCTGTTGGGCATACACGCATACAACGTGAGCACCCAATGCAAATTTCTTTGCGGATGCGCAATGCATGATGGAACGGTTTTTTTTGCTGATCCATATTTTGTTAACTGATTTGAATAGTAATCTCTACTGTTGTTCCCCTATCGGGAACAGAATGTATGTTAAAAACATCTGCATTTCTGCTAATGTTAGGCAATCCCATTCCTGCTCCAAATCCCATTTCTCGCACTTCTTGAGATGCCGTGGAGTAACCGGGAGTCATGGCCTTTTCAATATCGGGAATACCCGGTCCCTCGTCTGTCAGCTTAAGGAAGACTCGCTCCGGACTAATCTGTGCCATAATTTCACCTTTATAGGCATGGGCCACAATATTCACCTCGGCTTCATATAAGGCTACAACTACTCGTTTGATCACAGAGGCATCTACGCCCAACTCTTTAAGTGTTCGTCGTACTTGTGACGAGGCTGCGCCGGCCGAGGTAAAGTCACCTCCTTGTATTTGAAAGGTCAAGTCCACTAAAATACTCCTTTTAATCCGGCCTGATACAAAATTCCGGATGCTTTAAACATAGAATACGGACTTACAATTAAGACAATCCCGCTGTCTTCAGCCAGATCTATCATTTCCTGCGGCGGTGTCTTCCCCCTAACCAGCAATACGTATTTTAAATCGCTCATTTCTGCTGTCCGTATACTTTGTACATTCGACAAGCCTGTAAGGAGCATAAAGTCACTCCGGCATACCGTAAGCACATCGCTCATAAGATCAGAAGCAAAGCAATATTCAATACCCTCTTCTTGTGTTATTTTTCCACTCAGCACTTTTCCCTGAACAAGTGACACTATTTCATGAATTGTCATTTTTGATAATTGTTTATGAATGAATTGATTTTATATAACAACGTCTGCGTGTATGTAATTTTCTCTCATATTCTTTCCAGATTTCTATGGCCTTATTGTTTTCCAATTGCGGATTGGTAACAGCACACCGAAGTTTCTTACGAATGGCTGTTTTGTTTGTATGGTAGTGATGAATAGAACTCAATCCTTTTCCTTTCCATTGTGGGTGAGCTCCTACCATCATCAGGTCAATGTCTTTGTAGAAGAAATATCCTTTTAACAAATGGAACCATCCAAACGGAAATAAGTATCCTCCAGCTTTCTGTAAAGCTCTTGACATACTGGGGAAGGCAATGGAAAAAGCAGCTACCTTGTTATTCTCGTCTATGATAAAATAAGAAAGATCAGGACGAATCAGCCTGATGTAAAAACGTAAGCTTTCATCAATTTCCTCGGGTAAAAGTGGAATAAAATTGTCTACCGTCATAAAGCTTTCATTATACATCTTGAAAAAATCATTTATATACGGCTTGAAATCCTTGTACTTTCTCCACTTCAGAAGCCTTAAGTTGTACTTTTTCAAGATATGCTGATGGATCCTTTCCACTTTATCGGGGACAGGTTGTTGGGCGGGCATAACGTATTGAAGCCAGTCCAATTCCTTTACAAACCCCATACGTTCAAGGAACTCCGGATAATACGGATAATTGTACAGGCAATTGAATTGCGGCAAGTTTTCAAATCCTTCTACCATCATTCCCTGTTTGTTCCATGTATTATAGCCAAGCGGTCCGTGAATTTCTGTCATACCTTCACCGCCGGCCCAGTCCATTACCGTACGAATGAGTGCCTGAGCTACAGAAAAATCTTCTACCACATCAAACCACCCAAAGCGTACTCTTTTGTATTTGTAGAGTTCGTTGGCGCGGGGATTGATAATACCTACTATCCTCCCTATAATCTTATTCTCTTCATCGCAGGCTATCCAGATTTTACGATGGCAATACTCCATGCTGGGCGAATCTAGTATACTTCTGATCTCGTCTGATATAAGAGTGGGAACATACAGCGGGTGATTCTTATATAAATCTAAAGGAAAACGGGCAAATCGTTTCATTTCCTTTTTTGTAGAAATTTCCTTGATTTCGAAAGTCATGGTGCTTGTTTAAAAGAATTTTCAAAGTTACGAATTTCCAGCAGATCACAAATGGTTGTCTGAGCACACACACAGCCAAAGACTGCCGGAAGGTAGGAAATGGTTCCCGTCATAGATTTTTGATGCTTTCCCTCACAGGGGATTACAGCACCGGAAATAGGCCGTTCTATTGAAAAGACGGCCTTAAAACCGGTATGAACGCCTTGTTTACGTAAGCGTTTTCTAAGGGTAGAAGCCAGAGGACAAATTTTTGTGCGTGAAATATCTTCTATTCTCAAGGCCGTGGCATCAAAACGAGCACCGGCCCCCATAGAACTAACCAGAGGAATGTTTTTCTTCAAAAAGAAACGAATAAGTGCCGTCTTTGGCGATAAAGTATCGATGGCATCAACCACGTAATCGGGTTTGTAGTTTTTCAACAGTTCCGGGATAGACTCTTCCTCCAGATAAGCGCTGCAAGTATTCAGAACAATATCCGGGTTGATCTGCCTGATCCTTTCTTCCATAACCCGGATCTTTAAAAGCCCTACCGTATGTGTCAATGCCGGAAGCTGGCGGTTGATGTTGGTAACGGTTACCACATCGTGATCTATCAAAATCAGATTGCCTACACCGGCTCTGGCTAACATTTCAGCTGCATAGGAGCCTACACCTCCCAAGCCGGCTACCAATACTGTGCTTTTACGTAAAACCTCCAGATTATTTTCTCCCATTAGCAAACGGGTACGGTCCAGCCAATGCTCCATCTTCTATTTCTTTGTGTTGTTTTTTGCTTCTTCCCAGATTTCATTCATCTGACTGAGCGTCATGTCTTCCAAGGAGTGTCCTTGCTTTATGGTTTTTTCTTCTAGATAATTGAAACGTTCTATAAAAGTTCTGTTGGTTCGTTCCAGCGCATCTTCCGGGTTAATACCGTATAGTCGGGCAGCATTTACCAAGGCGAACAGCAAGTCTCCAAACTCGGCTTCCATTTTATCGGTATCATTTTTCCTCCATTCCACACGAAACTCTTCCAATTCTTCTTGCACTTTATCCCATACCTGTACTCTTTCCTCCCAGTCAAACCCCATGGCACGTGCCTTATCCTGAATCCTAAAAGCTTTGATTAAAGCAGGAAGTCCGGTTGGAACCCCTGAAAGAACAGATTTATTTCCATTTTTTTCTTTCGCTTTTAAATGTTCCCAGTTTTTGATAACCGTATCTGATGTATCTGCTCTGGTGTCTCCAAAGATATGCGGATGCCTGAATTTTAGTTTTTCCGACAATTGCATGATCACTTCTCCCATACCAAAGACGCCTTTTTCCTGACCAATTTTTGCATAAAAAATCACATGTAATAAAATGTCACCCAACTCTTTGGATAATTCATCAAGATCTCCTTTAAGAATGGCTTCACTCAGTTCGTATGTTTCTTCTATAGTAAGGGTTCGTAAGCTTTCCAATGTCTGCTCACTGTCCCAAGGACATTGTTCCCTAAGTTTATCCATAATATCAAGCAACTCTCCAAAACGTTCCAGTATTTGTTTTCTATTCATGATTGTAAAATTGTATCTGTATTTCATCGTAAACGGCAATATTCTCTAAAACAGACAAGTTCCCCATATAAACGGCAATTTCCAGGCAGTCTATACTATTAAATAAGGCTATCAGTTGACCGGGGCGTACCTCGGAATAATGATTGGAAATTTTTTCTATACGGGTGTAAGGGCCTTGCAAAAAAATACGGAAATTTCTTCCCGTTCCTGCCTTTTGAAACAACGTGCGGGTAATGTTAGTAATGGCGTTACCGTAAGAATCTATGTAAATCACCTGCCCCAAAATAAAATCTTTTTCTGCTACGGGAGCAGGTCTTACTTCTGTTTTCATTTCTGCTGGTAAAGTACGTTCATCCAACCCTCCTTCTACTAAAGCTCTGATTGCTTTTACATACAAATCCAATTCGGAAAAAGTACCTTCTTTGTGCACAATGGCACGAATCCATTCGGGACGGTTATCAAACAGCAATGAAAACCTGCCGTCGTTTACTGTAATAAAATAATGCCCGTCGTACAAAGCTACAGACATTGGCATCTGATCTGTTGCCCCGGCCTGTACTGCCAAAATGTGAATGCTCCCCGGTGGAAAATACTTGTACGTTTGTCGTAACACAAACACCCCCATTTGAACATCAAAAGGAGCTACCTGATGTGTAATTTCATACAAAGGAGCTAAGTTAAGAAGGCTGCCTTCCAAGGCTGCAGCATAATAATCGCGTTTGTTCCAATCGCTGGTAATGGTTACAACTGCCATACAGTTACAAAGGTAATCATTTGCAACGTGTTTTTGGTTTGTCATGAAAAATGATTTACTTTACATTTCCTTTAAAAATCACAGAACATGAAAACGAGACAAGCAGCAAAACGTCTGACAGTCATAGGGTTATCAGCCATCTTTTTGATATCTTGCTTCCCTCAGGAACAAACAGGACACCTGGCGGTTTATCCCGGCAAATTTGCTGTGGGCCCCACAGCATGGAACGGAACGATAACCGTTAATTCTTCTGACAGCTGGTACCTGGAACCTATTGGAAACGCAGATTGGTGTACCATTTATCCCGATAAAAACACACCCGGACAAGTATTGCTTGATGTAAATGTAGACCCAATGCCGGACATACTTCCACGCACAGCTATTTTTTCCGTAAAAGCAAGTTCGGGGCTGGAAAGATTTATAACGATTGAACAGAAAGATTCGGAAGGCACAGGTTTTTATTTGGATTTTTTTGGCAATCCTGAATCAACCCATTACGTATACCCCAGTGATGTGGAGCCTTTAAAGTTTTTGATCAATACCAATGCCTCCCAATGGTCAATTTTTGTTTCTCCACAAGCAGAAGACTGGCTTATAGCTGAAAGAAAAAAAGACACTTTGGTTATCTCTGTAAAAGATATCGATGGCCCTACAGGAAGAAAAGGTACAGTCACAGCTTCTGCAGGAGGTTCCGTGGCCAAAACATTGTCTGTTTCTCAAATGGGACTGCATGAATACGGTGCACCTACTAAAAACTTCTCACTTCCCATTCCGGGAGTTCCCAACTCAGATCTGACATTCCGTTACGTACATTCCAGAGCAAGAATCACCATGTTGTTATTATGGGGCACCTGGTGTCCGGACTGTACTAATTATCTGCCCATGGTAAAGGAGTTGTATGAAGAATTTAAGGATCATGGTTTTAAGATCTACGGAGTGGCCATGGAAAACATAGAGAACCAACAAGCGTATTTTGATTATATGGAAAGCAATGGAATGGACGATGTGGATGAAGAGACAGGAAAGAAACTTTGGTGGGAAAACAGGCCTGTTTACTTTCCAAGAGAAGAACTAAAAGTCAACTCTTTTTCTGCTATGTTCTACGGCAATAAGCTTTTCACAGGAGAAGTTAAAAATTTTGTGCCGGCTTTCTTTTTCGTTGATGGTGGAGGACGCATTATCAGACCATACGTAGACAATTATGTTCTACGCACAGATGCAGCCATCAAGTCCCTTTACAGAAACATGCGTACTTTTTTAAGCCGCCAACTGGAATGTTGCGGCAACTGATTACGTAATAGATATTGCAGAAATTACATAAAAGCCGTTTCGCTCAGTCCCGGTCCGTCCAAAGCAAGGTCTTTGAAATAGTCCGGAACGCTTCTACCTTTTAGTTTGTCTACATACAGCTTGGCCAAGTATTGTGACAACATAAAACCGTGGCCACGCATACCCAGAAAGAGTCCTTTTTCCGGATCTACAATGTATCTGGGTTCTGTGTAATAACCGCTCCAGAAAGCCTGAAACCCTGCATCTGCCAGTCTGGGGAACCATTGAATAAATACCTCAGATACGATATTCAGAAAATCTTCCGTATTTACTTTCACGTTCTTCCACGATTCTTGCATATCTACAAGAGGGGAAGCACATCCTATGATCTGCCCTGTATCTGCCAGCTGTTGTCCGTAAACGGCAGAAAACCCTTTGTACCTGCGACGGTCAATTAGCATATCAAGGGCTTTACCATCCTTCCCTAACAAGGGCAGGCGCTTAGTAATAAATGCTTGATGCCTCACCGGATAAATTCCCGGGAGGTACCCCAGCCTTCTCGCAAACTCTTCTCCGTTATGCCCCAGTGCGTTGACAAAAAGTTTTGTTTTGAAAACCTTATACTTGTTTTTGTGGTCCAATACAAGAACCGTATAAGTATCGCCTTGTTTTTCCACATCCATAACACGTGTCTGCTCCAGTACACGGCCTCCGGCTTTTGTCCCCAAGTATCTGATTATATCCATCGTTTTTCCCGGACTTGCCTGCCAACAGTTGTTTGTAATTTGAGCATGACTGTATGTTTTCAAAGAGCTATTGAAAAGAGGGGAAATTTCTTTTTTAAAGTCTTTTGCCTCTACCATTATGGCATCTGACCAGGCCATTGCAGCTTCTAAAGAACGGTAGGTTTCTTGGTCATGAATAAAATTCACATACCTGGATAAATGAAAATCAATATTACCTATCTTATCCAGCTCTTTAAAAATTTCCAGGTTTTGCTCTGATATATCTGCCAAAGCCGGCAAGCTGAAAGCGGGACGACCTCCGGCAATATTCCTCCAAGAACTGCCTCTGTCGCAATTGGCCAGCACGGTGCGGAACCCTTCTTCTGCCAGGTATCGGTACAAGGCACTCCCTGCTATTCCTCCACCCGCAACAAAAACATCTGTTTCCTCACAGTTTTGTTCTTTTTTTACACCGGTAGGCAAAACAATTTCATAAGGCTGCTGGGAGGGATACAATTCTCCCATTTGCACCAGGTTAGCCATTGGGCCTCTGGGGGTTAAATCAGAGATCACCTGAATTCCATGGCTTCTTAACGTTTGTACAGCTCTGGGCAAACAGCGAGAGCCTCTGCATGCCCCCATACCCATGCGGGAAATATGCTTCAACTCATCAGCCGTTATTGTATGGCGGTCGCCAATGAGTTTGAGTAAATCTTCCAAAGTCACGTCTTCGCAATGGCAAATAAAAGTCTTCCCTTCTTCCCTGTTTTCTGCCGACTGCATCTCTAAAGGCCGAGGATATGCTTCTTTCACTATAAATCCTCGCAATTCCAATATGTCTTCCGGAACGGGCGGATGTATTTTTACTCGGGCTACGTTCGTTTTGTTGGGACGTGTCATTAGCCGTTCCAAAGTACCTTCTCCTTTTTTCTCTCCTTGATTGTCTATCAGATACACTTGGGCCCCTTCTGCTACTTCGTACTCTACCGGAAGGAACAGTATATTACGTTTTAGGTCAAAACCAAAGATGGCCAAGCCCGGGCATTGGCTAACGCATTGCATACATCCAATGCATTTGTCGTAATCTACTACCGGGACCGTAGAAGTAGAATCCTTTGTAATAGCGCCGTACGGACATGCAAAAGTACAGGGATTGCAAGCAAACCCATAAAGGCAATCAAACAATACAAACGGCTTTGCCTTCATGCGATCTTCTGATGGAACTTTTGGTTTTTCCAAAATCCGGACGGGGTGCTGTTGTGAATCAATGTATTCTTTAGATACTGCCAAGTACTCTTCATAAGGAATCCTTTCGTTCATTTGCTGCAAAATTTCATACGCACACTGTTTCCCTCTAAGTACTGCAGAAGTACCTTCGCCAATGCGTATGGCATCTCCCACTCCATGACATCTTTGGCCATAGGCTTCTCTGCCTTTAAGCAACAATTGATCATCAGGAATAAGTCCCGTACAAATGTTGATGGTATCTATCCCTTCCAGTATCTTTTCTGTCCCGGGAATGACCTTAAAATCTTTACACTCAGCAATTACAGCTCCCGTAATACCGGTGTTGTCTTTATTAGGTATGGCTTCCAAAAGAATATGTGAAGTTACTATGGGAATGCCCAAACGTCGTACGCGGTTTGCCTGAACAGGAAAACCGCCCTCATGAGGCATGGCTTCAATGATGGCCTTCACCGTTGCCCCCGCCTGCATAGCTTGGTAAGAAGTCAAGTAGCCAATGTTTCCGGCTCCTACCGTAAGTATGTTTTTACCCAGCAAAGTAAGCTCACTGTTCATCATCCGCTGGAAAACAGCGGCTGTATAGACTCCGGGCACATCGTCGTTGCGAAATGCCGGCATAAAGGGAACAGCTCCGGTAGCTATAACCAGGTATTCTGCATCTGCATAAAAAATCTCCTGCGTTTCTATATTTTTAATTGCCAGCCTTTTATTATCAAAAATATCCCAAACGGTACTGTTCAGTAGTATCCCTTCGTGATCTTCACCGGCTAAACTGGCAGCAATTTCAAATCCTCTCATGCCTCCAAAACGCTTTTCTTTTTCAAAAAAGAAAAACTGGTGGGTTTGCATATTAAACTGACCGCCAATACGTGCGTTGTTGTCTATTACCAGATTGGGGATTCCTTTCTTATTCAGCTCTTCACGAACTGCTAAACCGGCAGGTCCTGCTCCAATAATAGCCACAATGGTTTTGTAGACTTTCACAGGTTCAGAAACAGAGATCCCGCCCCCTTCTGTTAGAAAACCATCCGGAATGCGACGTACTTCTTTTACTTCGTCCACTTTGGTTATACAAATCCTACGAACTTTTCCGTCAACCAACATCTCACAAGCACCGCACTTACCTATCCCGCAAGAAAGACTTCTGTTTCTCTGTTCTAAACTATGTTTATGAACCAGCAGCCCTGCCTGATGTAAGGCAGCCGCCACAGTAAAGCCTTTTTGGCCGTAAACGGTTTGTCCTTCAAATATAAAGGCAACTTTGTCTTCTTCCGGAATGGGGAGAATGGGATGTTTATTAATATATGACATGAGCAATGTGTTTGAAAAAACGAATCACAAACTTAAAACTTTTTTTATTGTTTTATACAAATTGTCTCTTATTTAGTTACTAATCTGAATAGTTTCACACAGGTTTAATTATTTAAATAAAGAGAATTATGTGTAGAAAGATTTTGAAAGTGGCAGTATGTCTGGTATTTGCAGCTGCTTGGGCCTGCAATGGTCTGGTAATTATTAAAGACCCCGACGGTCAGTTATTGGTAAGTGTAGAAGTAGAAGTGCCCGGTGGCGTACGTACCAAGAGTTTAGATGTAGATTCTTACATGTTTTTGATTAAAAACAGTATGGGAGACACGTTGTTTAGCAGTACAGTAGAAGAAATTAAAGATACTTCTTTGCCTTTAGAACAAGGAGCGTACACTGTTATTGCTTACAACCGGTCTTTTACTTCACCGGCTTTTGAAGAACCTTACTTCTATGCCATGGAAACGGTAGAAGTGATATCGGGAGAAGCTTGCAAAGTACATCTTATTTGTACACAACATAATGCAGGAGTTCGGGTGTTGTTTTCCGAAAGTTTTAAAGAAGACTACCCCGACGGGTTCATGTCCATTTCTGAGGGTACAGAAGAACTTGTATATAATGATAATACGGAAAATCGATGGGGATATTTCCATCCGGGGGATGTGGTACTTAAACTTTACTCAGATACAGATGACCCGGAGATAGCACAAAGAACGCTTCATGCAAGTTATATGTATACATTTTTAGTAGAACAGCCGGGAGATGTGTCTGTGGAGATTGAAGCTTCTTTTTCTATTGCAGTAGACACAACCCGTACGCATGAGCAGACGGTTTGGAATCATTTTGAAGAACAAGGGGGCGAGGGATTAACAAAAGAAACAGCCTGCACCGTTGCGCAAGCACGTCAGCTGCCCACGGGTACAAAAGATGTCTGGGTGTGTGGTTACATTGTGGGATGTTACAAGTCCTCCGGCGGTGCATTTCTGCCGGGGACAGACGCCGAAGTGGATACCAATTTGGCATTGGCAGATAATCCCGGCGAACAAATCAAAGAAAACACGTATTCTATTGAGCTTCCTTCCGGAGCTCGGAGAGATACCTTAAACCTTAAGGATAACCCCACAAATCTGGATAAAAAAGTGTGGCTTAAAGGAACTACACACCATAATTACATGGGTATCCCGGGACTAAAGAGCTTAAAAGAATTTTCTTGGTAAACAATCAATAAGAGGCTGATGGAAAAAACAAGAGGCAGCCCGAGAACCGGACTTGCCTCTACCGTTGAAACCTATAAACCTAAAACCACTTAATAGATGCAGGTGCGCACATAAACGTTGCACGCACCTGCATTTTTTTTAGGAATGGTTTATTTAATCTTTTGGAGGCACTGAAATCCAGAAGTATAACGGCATATATGCAGGAATCCCACCCCCTAGGTACGACCCATGCGAAGATTCCGGATTACCGGTTTCTTTATAACCGTAATCTGAATGGAAAAAACAAATGGCCTGTTCTCCGTACGTCATATGCTGCATACAAGTAACAAAGCCTTTAATGGCAGTTTTTTCCTCACCTTTATCTTTATCTTCTTCTTCTGCGGTTGGAAGGGTAACGTCAAAAACAGTATAGTGCTTTGAGCTTTGGTAGATTCTGTATTGTTTTGCAGAATCTGCTACATTGGTGTCAAAAACATGTCCGTTTAAAAACTTTCCTACATAATAGGCTCCCACAGATGTACCGCGTTTAAGGGAATCTCCCGTCCCTGGAACAATCGTTACCTTATAGAACCCTTTTGTCAATGAATCTACACCGGGATAATGTTTGTTTCTGAACGCTTCCAATGTGTCTATCTGGTAACGGTCCATATCGTCCACTACCTTAACCAGCTCCAGATCATACACCATGGTATTGGTGTTTTCAGTAGTTCCTCCCTCTATATAATTGGACAACCAATAAGGAAGCCAAATCCTTCTTACTTCTCCTTCCTGCATAAGAAATAACATTTCTTCCAGTCCTGTCAATATAGAATACGTGCCCATCTGCCACAATAGAGGTATGTAAGCATTGGCATAACTGTAGGTTCCTAATTGGCGTGCCACCACTTCTTCTGTACTGGCTTTAATATCGTATTGCAGATCCCTTATGGTTTCTTTTACAAAAACCATGGCCGAGTCTGTATTTCTTTTACCTGTACCCTTATGCAATACGGTATAGTACATCCCCGACTCTGTTTTTTGCAACGTGTCCAGGTGTATTATTTTCACGTGAGCCTCCAGCATTTTTTCATGTACTTGCCTTACATTCTCTTCCGGGAATCGAGCACAAGAAGTAAAGGCAACCGCCAAGGCAGCTGTTGCAACCAACCATTGAAAGATATTTTTTCTCATTGGGACAAAGATATTTGTTTTTTAACAACCTGTACAATCCATATTTCAAACATAAGAGGAGACATGGACGGAACCTGTCCTACATTAGCATTACCAAATCCAAGATCGGCATTAAATAAAATCAGGGCATGTTCTCGGGGTGTCATACCTCTGAATCCATAATCCAGTCCTTTCAGAAACTTTCCCTCGCCTACTATTCCGGAGCGTACCTTGGCCTGATCTTCCGGTAAATTCCAGTGATGTGCCAATGCCACACTATCTAAATTAGTATGAAACAACTTTCCTTTTCCACGCGAGAAGATATGTCCGGCATAATAAAAATAAAGGGTATCTCCTTCTGCAACAGTATCGGCTACGGAAGTGGGATTCCCTGGTTCAAGAACAGCCCTAACGGCTCCGTTTTGATACAAAATCGTGTCACATACAAGGGTTTGCAGAAATTTGTCAATTTCTTCTTCCTGTTTAACGATCATCAGTTTTCTGTCTTCTTTTGTACAAGAAGATAAGCCAACAAATAACAGAAGAAGCATTATAACAAAATTTCTCATGATTTTTACGTTAATGCAATTATTGTGCCCAGTGCCTCTTTTAAACGTTCTTCAATTTTTTCCGGTACATCTTCCATTTTACCGGCAGAAGCATTATAATGTCCTCCTCCGTTAAAAAACTTTTTTGCGATTTCATTAACGGCAATGCTGCCCTGTGACCTGAGCGACACTTTTATATGATCTTCTCTTTGAAGGAAAAAAGCCGAGACCGAGATCCCCTTTATGGCCAAAGGAAAATTAACAAATCCTTCTGCATCTCCAATCCTATAGCCATAAGCATCCAGAATTTCTCTAGTTAACACAATGTAACCGGTTTTGTACTTGGGCAGCAGCTTGATGTTTTGCAAAGCATAACCCATCAGCCGCATACGGTTTGCAGAAAAATCACGGTACACTTTACTAAATATTTCCTCTGTATTGGCTCCCGCAGCATTCAACTCAGAAGCTACCAAAAATGTTTCCGGAAACACACTGTTCGCAAATTGGTTGGTATCTGTTATAATACCCGTCAGCAAAGCAGTGGCCTCTTCTTGCGTTATCTTTACGTGCGGTTTCCACATTTTTAGCACTCTATAAACTAACTCACAAGACGAACTCACTTGTGTTGAAGAAAACACCAAATCAAATTCATTCCTTACAGGATCCATATGATGGTCCATCAAAATTTTAAAAGGTTTTGATTGTTTCATTAACGGTCCCATCATTTCCATTCTGGAAAAACTGCTCACATCGGCAGCAATTATTAGGTCTGCCTGCTCAGTAGCCTCGGCAACTGCCTGTTGCTCAAATACATAAACAAGAACTTCCTTATTAGGGTCTAGAAACTCCAAAAAATCAGGATAAGGAGTAGGGCAAACCAGAGTTACATGGTGTCCCATTCTTTTTAAGTACAATCCCAAGCCAGCCAGGGCTCCAATAGCGTCTCCGTCGGGGTTTATATGAGTAGCTATAAGAATTCGTTTAGAGCGCATCAATACCTCATTCCATTTTGCTACCAGATTGTTTGAAAACAAGTTCTTCATAAAAAAGTAATTGGTGCAAATATAATTGATTTATTGCAAGGGTTATTTTTTTTCCTAATTTTGCAGGACTCCTATTTGATTATATTAATAATTCAATAATGAAAAAGATCTTTACCATTGTAATTCTGCCCATTGTCATTCTTGTTTTGGGCTTTTTAATTGTCAGAAGCCTGACGGCTCCCATTAATTTTGAGAAAGAACGTAACCACCGTCAGCTGATGGCCATTGAAAGACTGAAAGACATCCGTACCCTGCAAACTTCTTATAAAACAGAATTTGGACAGTATGCAGATGATTTTGACACCCTGGAAAATTTTTACAACAACGGTTACATTACCATTATCAGACAAATCGGATCCTTTGACGACTCACTAGCCGTAGCTCAAGGACGTGTATTCCGTGATAGTATGGAAATGGCTGTAAAGGACACTTTACTTAAGCGTCCCGGATTCAACATTGATTCCCTCCGTTGGGTACCTTTGGTGGGAGAAGAATTTGAGCTCAGAGCTCTCATTAAAAAAGTATCGGGAGTGGACGTTCCGCTTTTTGAAGCATGTACTCCTTTTGATATACTTTTAAGAGGACTTAACCGCCAATTGATAGTAAACCTTAACGAAGAGCGTAACATCACCAATCGCTATCCGGGTTTGAAGGTAGGAAACATTGACCAACCTAACAACAACGCGGGGAACTGGGAATAGAAGCATGTCTGCGCAAATCAAAATACCGCAGGCTCATCATAGATTGTCCATTCATATTGGCGTGAATGGACTTTCTTTTGTTGTAGAAAACACGCAAAACAATCGTTGCGTTTTATGCCGCAGCCATTCCTACGTTTTTCCGCCCAACGATTACAACGAATGGGCGAAAGAAGTAGGAAACGTTATAAAGCGGGAAGAGTTATTGCAAAAACGCTTTAGTCGCTGTAGCGTAATGATTGATACGCAAAGGCATACACTTATTCCCTCTTCTCTCTTTAAGCCGCAGCGAGCCATAGAAGTATTGGAACAGCTTTTTGACGTAGCCTACCTTGACGAGGTCAACTACGCAACCATTAACCCGCTGGAGGCTACTTGTATCTATGCACTTCCGGCTCCGGTAAATGCCATGGTGGCAAAACACCAGCACAAAGCCCGGTTTTACGTCACCGTTATTCCCCTGCTCCGTTTTATTATGGAACAAAGGGAATACTCCAGAGCCCTCATGCGTTACTCAAGTACCCACGCAGATCTCATACTTATGCAAGGAGAACGACTGCTCCTGTGCAACTCCTACGCTACTGATCGTTTTAAAACAGCCTTGTATTTTCTGTTCTTTGCACTAAAACAATGGCAATTGAACCCAAAAAGCCTGAACCTGTATATCACCGGTTCTTTTACACCGGCACACATGAAGCAGCTATGCACGTTCTTCCCTTCAGTAACCGTAGCAGCAAATCCCGCCAACCCCCTCCCCACAGAATCTATGAATCTGCTCTACGGCCCGCACTTCTTCCCGGTGAGCACCTAGGCTACCAGCATCTCCCGCAACCCATGCAGCCAGCTTTTCCAGCCGCCACAACTGCTCTTCCAGCCGCCACAAATGCTCTTCCAACCACCACAACTGCTCTTCCAACCGCTACAACTGCTCTTCCAACCGCCACAACTGCTCTTCCAACCGCCACAACTGCTCTTCCAACCGCCACAACTGCTCTTCCAACCGCTACAACTGCTCTTCCAGCCGCCACAAATGCTCTTCCAACCACCACAACTGCTCTTCCAACCGCTACAACTGCTCTTCCAACCGCCACAACTGCTCTTCCAACCGCCACAACTGCTCTTCCAACCGCCACAACTGCTCTTCCAACCGCTACAACTGCTCTTCCAGCCGCCACAACTGCTCTTCCAGCCGCCACAAATGCTCTTCCAACCACCACAACTGCTCTTCCAACCGCTACAACTGCTCTTCCAACCGCCACAACTGCTCTTCCAAACACCACCGTTGCCTCCCCGACTGCTGCAACCGCCTCGGCCTGTTTTTATACTCAAATTTTCTTAATACATTTAAGGCATTATGCGTATCATTAGCGGAACATTAAAAGGAAGAGTGCTTACACCACCTAAATCTTTTGCGGCACATCCCACTACAGATTATGCCAAGGAAGGCCTTTTCAATATCCTGGAAAACTCTTTGGATCTATCTGCCGTATCTGTTTTGGACTTATTTTCCGGTAGCGGCAACATTGCCTTTGAATTTGCTTCCCGCGGATGCCCATCTGTTGTTTGCGTAGAAATGGACCCGGCTTATGCCCGTTTTATCAGCAAAACAGCAGAATCATTTGGCGTTGCAGACCGGGTACGCGTTGTCAGAAACAACGTCTTTGATTTTCTTAACATCTGCACCTCCCGGTTCCACATTGTATTTGCCGACCCTCCTTACGATCTGCCCGGCCTGGAGCTCTTGCCGCAAAAGATTATGCAGGCCGACATTCTTGGGCCGGCAGCAGATACTCCGGCGACAGATGCTATTGAACCGACAGCTGGTGCTATTGAAGCGACGGCTGGTGCTAACAACGAAGGGCTGATTGTACTGGAACATCCGGCTGCCTATTCTTTTTCCAATACCCCCAGTTTTCAGAAAACTAGGAAATACGGACACGTACATTTCAGTTTTTTTGCGGTTTCAAAAACATTACCTACATTTGCACTCCCAAACAAATAAGGTCCGGTAGTTCAGTTTGGTTAGAATACGTGCCTGTCACGCACGGGGTCGCGGGTTCGAGTCCCGTCCGGACCGCTCCTAAGAAAGCCAATCGGTTGTTAAATTGCCGGTTGGCTTTTTTCAATCTCTGTTTTTATCATTATTTTGCAGTACCCCTCACCTCTCACTTACTATCCTTCGGCAAAAAGGCCGTTTTTTTGCTGTTTCCGTGAAGGGTAGTAAGTAACAGCTTTGTTGTAGAGAGGGCAATAAACAGATCTTCAGCAAGATACAGTACTACATCATTTCGCGACACTTACTATCCTTAGCCATTGTGAATCGTCTGGTTGTATCGGCACGAAGAATCCTCCCCACCTGACGGCGGGTCCCCCTTCTTTTTCCGACTATACAGAATCTAAGATATAAGGTGAAATTTCATCTTCACCTATAACAGATCCATCAGCCAACCTCATTTCGAGTCCTTGTTCACTGGTATATAATGTGTATCCATTCCTACACTTTTTTATACGTTGTAGCAATGCTATAAGTCCACTGTGAAAACCCTTATCTACTGTTTCTTTATATACAAAATGAGAACACGTCTCTTTGAAAAGACAATTTGGTCTTCTACTTTCTGGTACTACTTTCCAATATAGTTTAATGAAAAGCAAAAACAACCATTTCATCTTTTGAAGACCAGGACCATAATTGAAGTTGATGTAGAAGGTTTTGAACCGAGTCCAAAACAGCCGCCGGAACCGGCAATTGTTGTATCAATATTCCCACAACTTACAAATTTCCAACCATCTACTGCCTCTTGCTCAATAAAAGAAGCTACTTGTTGTGCAACTGCAGACGATCCTTCTGAACTTCTCACCTGTGCAACAAAAGGTTTTACTTTATATTCCATAACTTATTTTTTATAAAAATCCCTACTCATAAGGCTTTTCGGTTCCGCCCCGTTTTTCATTTGGTTTCTGGTCTCCATATACTAATAATTTATCTCTGGCAATAATTTCTATCATTTATATCCATAGGCAATACCAAGAAACCTAAATTCCAAAGCATTTTGGCTTGCCACAGGAACAATTGCATAAAGGATGGGAGCTCCTATGGTAGCTGCACGTATTTTGGCTTCTTTAATTACTTTAGATTCCAAATACGAATCAGGCTGAAAGCTATTTTTCTTTATTGCAAAAACCACAATATCCTCTTTCTTTATGAGCCCCTCCACCTCCGAAGCATCGTAAGTTAATTTTACTTTTTCCCAATCATCTTTTCCATTAATTTCAGGAATCGGTTCTGTATTAAAGAATATTTTACGCCCACCGGATAATGCTATTTCTTTAATAACATTTTTAGAAAGACTATTGACAACTGTTTCATCCGGATATGAAAAAGTTATTCCTTTTTCGCTTACCGTAAGAATTTTTGCAACAATTTGATCGCCATCAATCTTAATTATAGTGTCATTAAAAGTACTATCTTGAGCAAAAGCAGTACTGCAAATAATGACAAAACACAAAGTCATTAATTTTTTCATAACTGTAAGGTTTAAGTAAAAAATCTATATGTAAAATGTTTACATAGTTGCTTAGTTATAATTTGAATTACATAAAGTTATGTAAAACTCCTATTATTGGAAGCCGTACTTTGAATTCGGTAGGTTTGGGTTGATGATTGGGCGGTTTGGGTTTGAATTTGGGAAATACCATAGGTAAAGGTAGGAAGTTAATATTTTCGAAGAAAGTCACATAACTACCTGTATATGTGCACACAACTAGGGTCTCATCGTTTTTTATTACCTCCTACCTTTACATGATTTGCTGTTTTTACGTAAAGGTAGGAAGTTAATATTTTCGAAGAAAGTCACATAACTACCTGTATATGTGCACACAACAAGGGCCTCAGCGTTTTTTATTACCTCCTACCTTTACAGTACAAAACACCTAAAGCAGCTATTTTGACCTAGGTGCCATCCCCGGAAGCAACAACATTTGAGTGCGTCGCACTCGGAGGTTAAGTTGCTGATTTGTTGCGGACTGCTAAAAAATTGCCCCTAGGCACGTTTTTAGCAACTCTCAATAAAACAACGAGTTAAATGCTTAGTGCGACGCACTAATTTGTTGTACTAATATTTGGGATGGGTATATAAAAAGCATAACTTTATATTGAGCTGTATTCCCTTGTACCGTTGTACGTCATGCAATAGAAACATCAAGATTCAAATAACACATGAGAGAAGCATTAACAAAACCTGTGATAAGAACCTTTTTGGCACCCATTCGCTGGATAAACATAACAAGCCTCGTATTTTTTCTGGCCTCAGGAGCAATTAACAATGTGAGGGCATGGATGTATGTTGCTGTATACGTTGTTGGCGGATTGATCGTAGGAGTCATACTCATAAAAAGAACGCCTAAACTCTTACATGACAGAGTAAAAATGCAAGAAGGAACAAAGCAATTTGATAAATACATTATCCTGACTTACTTTCTGTTTGCTATTATAATAACTCCGCTTATTGCCGGAATTGATCAAAGATGTAATCTTTCAGCTACAATGCCTTTCTACTATTTGTATGTTGGCATTATTCTGTACATAATTTCAGCAATCTTTTCTACATGGCCCATGCTGCACAATCCTTTCTTTGAAGGTGCCGTACGTATTCAAAAGGATAAAAATCATACTCTGATAAATACGGGCCCATACAGAATTGTGCGACACCCGGGATACCTGGGAATGTTTTTAGGTTCCGTATCCTTACCATTAGCCCTGGGTTCCGTACTTGCACTAATCCCCCTGTTTGTACTGATTGTTTTGATTATTGTCAGAACCTATTATGAAGATACTACCTTACAAAAAGAACTGGCCGTATACTCGGAATATTGTAAAGACGTTAGGTATAGATTAATTCCTTTCATTTGGTAAATCAAAAAAATCGCACTAACTCTAACTCCACAAGTTGAAATTCCTAAAAGTTTCAATTTTTAGAAATTTTAGGAGTTTTATCATGACTGTCCACTAAAAATTTAAGGACAGTTGTTGGTTAAACAAAAGTTCTTTGACATCATTGTTTTCAGCACTGTTAAACAGCTCAATAATTGGTG